>OFML01000060.1_pt1 | contig 120351 bp, 128 predicted proteins | sample 1541831 | NCBI WGS metagenome assembly OFML01 (sample SAMN04209237, study PRJEB22552) | human gut metagenome | biome: gut; material: feces | host: Homo sapiens | place: USA: Oklahoma | reverse complement strand
CACAAGCATCGGTCGTTTTGACAGGTAACAGTCCAGAGGCTGCCGCCTTTAGGGTTAGTCGGCAGCAGCAAGCTTATTTTCCAATTCCCGGTGCTGCCACTTGTTCGAGTGCAGACGGTAAGCAAAGAAGAAGATGCGGAAAATCCAGTCGGCAAACATGGCAAACCAGGTACCCAGCGCACCCAGACCCATCATGGTGCCGAACACATAGCTCAGACAGATGCGGCACAGCCACATGGACACCACCGAAACAATCATGGTGAAGCGGACATCGTTGGCAGCGCGCAGACCGTTTGGCATGGTGAAGGCAGCCGGCCAGAAGATAGCGCAGAACAGGCTGTGCCACAGCATCATCTGTTCTGCAGTTTGGGCAGCCTCCTGCGACAGGCTGAAGCAGCCGATGATGGGTCGACAGAAGACGGCGATGAGGATGTTGAGCACCAGCATAAAGACATAGGCAAGTCCGGTCAGTCGGTAGATATAGGATTTTGCCTGGTCATACTGACGGGCGCCGACACATTGACCAACTACGGTAATCATCGCAAGTCCGATGGCAGTGCCGGGGATGATGGGGAAGCCGGCAATCGAGTTGCAGACAGCGTTGGCAGCGATGGCAGCAGTGCCGTAGGAAGCAATCATTCCCTGCACGATGATTTTGCCCAGCTGGAACATCCCGTTTTCCAAGCCGTTTGGAATACCGATGGCAAGGATATTTTTAATCATACCCGGATGGAAGTTCAGGTGCAGGTAGGAATCAATGTGGATGACGTTGTTTGAACGATGCAGGAGGATGAGGATGAAGATGGCTCCGACAATACGGGAAATCAGGGTGGCAAGGGCAGCACCGGCAGCCCCCATATCAAAGCCAAAGATAAACAGGGCGTTGCCGCCGACGTTGATACAGTTCATGACGATAGAAATGACCATCGAGATGCGGGAGTTGCCCATTGCGCGGAACAGTGCGGCTCCGGCGTTGTACAAGGCAATGAATGGGTAGGACAGTGCAGTCAGGAAAAAGTAGATTTCGGCGTTCTGCATAACGGCAGATTCGACATCATGGTAGATAAAGCCTAAAATCTGCGGACCACCAAAGACAAACAGCGCACCAATGGCAGTTGAGAGGACAAACACCGACAGGATGAGCTGCTTGGCTGCTTCACACGCCTGATGCGGCTCCTCGCGCCCGATATACTGGGAGGAAACGATGGCGCCGCCGGTAGCAAGGGCGGAGAAGATGTTGATGAGCAGGATGTTGATGGCATCTACCAGAGAAACGCCGGATACGGTAGCTTCTCCGCAGACCGAAACCATAACGGTATCTGCCATGCCGATGGTGATAGACAAAAACTGCTCGATGATCAGCGGGACAATCAGTCGCTGAAGGTCTTTTTTGGAGAACATGAAAGTTCCGTCCTTTCTTTGAAGATGGATTTTGATAACAACAAGTAAAAATGATTTATAAATATTTCATAATTTTAGCATTTTATTGCGATGATAACAATATTGTTTGTTGTTATTGCTTGATTTTTTATAAAAATTTAGCCAATTTTATCAGAGAGCGGCTTGCAAAATAAAAATTTTAGGGCAGAGTGCAGAGCGTTTTACAGATAGTGAATGTATCTTTTTGCGCTTTTGATGTTTGATAAAAAGGAATATCTTCGTTATAATAAAAAGAAAATCGTTTGGAAGGATGGTGGAAAGGATGGCGGTTTATCTGGCATTGTGCCTGTTTTTATGCCTTGGCTCGGTGCTGTGGGCAAGGGAACTGGGCTTTTCCAATGGGATTGCCGATGAAAAAAGAACGGCTCGGATGCAATGGGCATTTTTACTTTTGGCAGGCGGGCTGTTTGTGCTGGTGGCAACCGTGCGGTACGGCATCGGCTATGATTATTTTAACTATGAGCGGCTGTATGAGCAGCTGGGTCCGATGTCGGCAGCGCAGCTGGTGCAGGACCCGGTCGGCAAGCAGTTTATCGGCTACTCTCTGCTGACCCATCTGCTGTATCGGGCGGGACTGGACTACCGTTCGCTGTTGCTGGTCATCAATCTGCTGATGACCGGGGTGGTGCTCTGGTTTGTCAAACGGTATTCGCCCTTGCCGTGGATGAGCTTGTTTTTCTATCTGACCCTGCAATTTTTTGCGCACAGCATGAACCTGTTTCGTCAGTCGATTGCAGCGACCATCTGTCTGCTTGCCTATCCGTTTTTAAAAAAGAGAAAGCTGCTGCCCTTTGCGCTGGTCGTTCTGCTGGCAGCTGCTTTTCACACCTCGGCGCTGTTCTTCCTGCCGTTCTACTGGATTTTGAACTGGAAATGCGACGGCAGACTGCTGGGTGGGTTGGCGATGGCGGCAGTACCGGTCTATCTGTTCAGCAACCAGGCAGCGCAGCTTTTGACCCAATATCTCTTCCCGAACTATGCAGGCTATATCGGTTCGCGCTACTGGGCAGGCTTGGGCTACCGCTATGCGATATTCCCCATTCTGTACTTTGCAGCGGCATGGCTGACCCGGCGCTGGCTGCTTGCAGAGAGGCAAGAAAATCGCATTTTAATCAACAGCTCCTTTTATGTGATGCTGCTGTATGTCTTTAGCACCCACCACATGATTTTGGAGCGTTTTTCCATCTACCTGTTTCCTTACGCCATGCTGCTGCTGCCAAAGATGGTGGTCAGTGTTCCGGCAGTACAGGGAGAGGGCAGGAAAAAGGAAAATAAACATCTGGAGCGCCAGCGCCGGGAGAGCATGGTGCTGCTGGCGGTGTTGGCGGTAGCGGCGGGTTTTGCCTATCTTTGCTTTGCTTCCATGCAGGGTACCAACGGTTTTCATAAGGTTTATCCATATGTATCGGTGTGGAGCTGAGAATGATTGGTCGAAAAAACGCTTGTATCATCCGCTGAATTGTGATAAAATGGATTCGGTTTATGCGGTCCGAAAAGGAGCTGCTCAAAAAGAACAGGACGGTCACTTGACCGTATGACAATATTGGAAAGGGAGTTTTGGCGATGTCCGGACATTCTAAGTGGAATAATATCAAGCGTAAAAAAGAAAAGACCGATGCCCAGAAGGGAAAAATCTTTACCAAGATCGGTCGTGAAATGGCAGTAGCGGTTCGTGAGGGTGGACCTGACCCGATGAACAACGGCAAGCTGCGCGACCTGATTGCAAAGGCAAAGGCAAACAACGTGCCAAACGACAACATCGACCGCATCATCAAAAAGGCAGCCGGCGACGGCGATAAAAACACCTATGTGGATATGGTCTATGAAGGCTACGGTCCTTGCGGTGTTGCTGTCATCGTAGAAGCGCTGACCGACAACAAGAACAGAACTGCCGGCGACCTGCGCCATTACTTTGACAAGTGCGGCGGCAACCTGGGTCAGACCGGATGTGTTTCCTTCATGTTCAGCGAAAAGGGTGTCATCGTCATCGACAACGAGGACGAAAAATACACCGAGGACCAGGTCATGGAGGACTGCATGGAAGCAGGAGCAGAAGATTTCGAATTTGGCGACGGTGTCATCGAAGTTTCTGCAACCAACGACCCGAACGAATTCCGTGCGGTTCGTGAAGCGCTGGAAGCAAAGGGCTACACCTTTGTGGAAGCAGACATCCAGAAGGTACCTTCCACCTACACTAAAATCGACGACCCGGAGCTGGCAGAAAAGATGCAGAAGCTGCTCGACCTGCTGGAGGACAACGACGACGTGCAGGAAGTTTACCACAACTGGGAATCCGACGAAGAATAATGCAAAAACAAAAATCCACCTCGTTTCCAAATGGAAGCGGGGTGGATTTTTTATTTTGGCAATGGGACAGTACTTGTTTACAGGTTGTCGAAATCATCCTCCTGCGAGTCGGTGTCGGTTTTCTCTTTCTTTGCTGACAACGATTTTTTGATGAAAAGTGCAATCACACAGAAGGCAGCCACTGCAACAGCGGTGATGCACAGATAAAGAATAAGGTCGTTGTCCTCCTCGCTGCCAAAAGGAAAGGCAGAATTGTCCTCCTGCTGCTGCGACAGCCCGACGACCGGGCTCTGATACAGCACCGTGGCGGCAGCAGCCTTTTCCTCCCCGGAATTGCTGCTGTTAGGAAGTACCTCATCGGTACTTCCTAAAATAGTCTGTAGGTTTTCCAGGGCATCCGGTTCAATGCCCAGTATATCGCACAGGGCAGCGGCTGATTCCGGAGACGAACCGACGAAAATATAGTTGGTGGTGTAGGTGGTGGTAGAATTGTTCGAGTCGGTGGTGGAACTGGAGCTGGAGGTAGAGGTCGAAGTGGAGGTGGTGGTTTCTACCCTGGAGTCCCCGCCGGAGGAGCTTTTGGAGGAATCGGAGGATTTCTTGGTGGAGGACACCGTTTTCTTTTCCTCCTTCTCTTTTGCTTCCTCTTCATCGGTTTCCTCTTCGCCGAGAGGGAGGTCGGCTCCTTCGCCCGGGTTGAGCGGCTGCACAGGACCCGAGCAGCGGACCTGCCGAATCATGGAAAGATGGGGCATATTGACATCGACAAATCCCTCCACTCCGTCAGCGTACAGATAAGGCAAGCGGGAAAACTGCTTGAGCTGCACCTTCAGGTAGCGGCAGTCGGTCGAAGGCGCAGCTTCAAACTGCTCGTCAAAGAGAAAGCTGCCGTCCTGGTTGTGCAGGGTGGTTTCTACTCGTTTGACCGGCAGCTCTTCGAAGGAGGCTCCGTCAAATGATTGCAGCAGGTGCAGTCCGTAGGGGATCAGCTCTCCCTGCGGGTAGCAGTCGGCAAAGGGCGTCGGTTCCTCCTCTGGGTTTTCTTCCTCAGAGGTTTCCTCATCCGTATTTTCATTGTAGGAGCCTTCGTCCTGCGAGCCATCGCTTTGCTTTGCAAAGAGGTATTCACTGCCTCCTTCGTCAAAGTACAGCAGATAGCAGCTGCCGTCGTCGATACAGTAGATAAGGTCGGTCTGCTCGTCGATCCATAAATCCAGCAACTCGTCCTCCTTGTCGGGCAGATGGTTGTAGCTCAAAGAACCATCGGGCGATTTGACTGCAAAGGAGGCGTAGTTTCTACGGTACAGGTCGACCGAAAGCCGGTCCACCTGTTTGACCGAGTAGATGATTTCGCCGTATTGAGCAGGATTTTGCACCGTTAGAGCGCTGGTGTCCGCAAGGTCGGTGTAGCCGGGTGTTGAAAAGAGCGGGTTGGCAGAAACCAGGTTGTAGGTTTCGCGGGTGGTGGTGGACTGGTTGGAGGTACAGGGGTCATTCAACGAGTCGGCACAGACCGAAAGAGAAAGAAGCAGGAAGGCAAGAAAAACAGCACAAAATTGTTTCAACTTTATCAACTCTTTCTAGTGAAGATTTTTCTTCTATTATTTTATCACAAGAAAAATAAAATTTCGACACCCTTTGCGCTGTTTTTTTAAATTTTCTTCCTGCGAAGAACAAAAAACACGCCACCATTTCAAAAAAGGCAGCGTATTTTTCACTTTTAACTGAGCAGACGGTTGATAACCCGCAGCATCGAATCCTTTGCATCGGGCAGATAGCCCTGGATGGTCAGCGCATCCATCACGGTGGTATCCATAAAGTAGGTATCCAATGTCAGCGATTCCAGCAGCAGCCTCTCCTCAAACAGGATGTCCCGGTTGCTCATGGGGACAAACTCTCCTTTTTTGACCATCTTTTCCAAAGGAGTGTCCTCCCATATCTTCAGCTTGAGCGCCCAGACACATTTGGGGTGGATCCGGTTGAGCAGGTTGGCAGTTTCGATCGCGTGCAGGTTGCGGTAGTTCTTGCCGCCCAGACCGAGGATGATGGTGATAAAATATCCAATCTCTGCCCGGTCGAGCATCTTGAAGGCTTGCAGCATCTCAAAGGAGGTGACACCCTTGTTCATCCACAGCAGAATGGGGTCGCTGCCCGATTCCACACCGATGTGCAGGTCGCTCAGTCCCATTTCGCGCAGCTGCCGCAGCTCCTCCGGCGTTTTGCGCAGGACATCGTCGATGCGGGCATACATGGCAAATTCCCTGACATTGGGCATAAAGGTTTTTGCAAGGGCGAAAATCTGGCTCAGCTGCTCAAAGCTCAGGCAAAAAGCGTTTTCGCCCAGCAGGAACAGTCGGGTCTTCTCCGGCTCCAACCGCCCGAGCATCCGCAGGTTCCACTCGATTTTTGCCATCGAATGGACCTGGAATCGGTCTTTGGCAAAGTCGCAGAACAGGCACTTTCCCCAGCTGCATCCGAGCGCGACCTCCAGGCAGGCACAGTTTTCCTCCTGCGGCGGTCGATAGATCTCCTCATGGGTGTAGATGGAAGCATAGATTTCTTCTCTTGTCATATCGTTCCTCCTTCCGGTTGCTTTTACCATCAGTATAGCAGAAAACCCTTCAAAAGAAAATGGGAGCAAAGGAATGTGTGAACAAAAAATCCATAAATTAACAGAAAAGAATTGAAAGAGACTTTGGGGTGGGGTATAATAGACAGGTATAAAATCTACTGCGAGAGGAGAAGTGTCCTATGGCAGAATATATGATTTCTACCGATACTTCCTGTGATTTCCCTTATGAATATGTACAGCAGCATCAGCTTCCGCTGGTGACCCTGTTTTATAGCATTGATGATGTAATGGGACCGGATGGCTCGCCTACACTGGAGAACCTGAAATCCTTTTACAATAAAATGCGTCAGGGCGCGCCGACCAAAACCCAGCAGGCAAGCATTGAAGATACAGAAAAGCTTTTCCGCACTATTTTATCCAAAGGGGTAGACCTTTTGCACATCGCCTTTTCCTCTGGATTGAGCGGGACTGCCAACGCTGCCCGTCTGGCGGCGGAAACCCTCAAAGAGGAATTCCCGGACAGAAAAATCATGGTGGTTGATTCCTTGTGCGCTTCGATGGGACAAGGTCTGTTGGTTGATTCCGCCATCCGCATGAAGGAAGCGGGAAAGAGTATCGAAGAGGTCGCACAGTGGCTTGAGGAAAACATCCCGCACCTGTGCCACCTGTTCACCGTTGAGGACTTAAAGTATCTGCAAAGAGGCGGCAGAATCTCCAAGGCCACAGCTCTGGTGGGCACAATGATTGGCATCAAGCCGGTGCTGCACGTGGATGATGAGGGCAAACTGGTTCCGCTGGCAAAGGTACGCGGCAGAAAGCAGTCGCTTCAGGCATTGGTGGACCGCATGGAACAGCAGATTGGCAGCTACCGCGACAGCAAGCAGCGCATCTTCATCAGCCACGGAGACTGTGAGGAGGATGCCCGCTATGTGGCAGAGCTGGTCAAACAGCGCTTTGGCTATGAGGACTTTATGATTAGCTTTATCGGACCTACTATTGGTTCCCATGCGGGTCCGGGAACAGTAGCGCTTTTTTTTATGGGAGAAAAACGCTAGATACAGCAGGATTCTGTCTATAATCCCCATATTTTGTTTTTGAAAACTGTGCAATAAGAAGAAGGTGTAACTTTAGTTACATCTTCTTCTTGCTTTTTCGGGAGTTTTACGGTAAGATATACGATATAATGTCGTTTAAAAAAACACTTTAGGAATCAAGGAGCAGGAATCATGGCAGAATATGTAATCACCACCGAGAATGCGGCAGATTTGCCGGAAAGCTTTGTAAAGGAAAATGAGATCGGCGTGCTTTCGCTGTATTATACCATCGACGGGGTTACCTATGGACCGGGACACGAGCCGCAGATGAGCGCGGAGGATTTTTATGCAAAAATGCGTGCAGGCATGATGCCGAAGACCCAGCAGGTCAACCTGGATCAGGCGATGGAAACCTTCCGCAGCTACCTGAAACAGGGCAAGGACATCCTTCATCTTGCGTTGACCTCCGCAGTCAGCGGCAGCTGTAACAGCGCGATGATGGCAGCCAGAGAACTCAAGGAAGAATTTCCCGAGCGCACCATCACCGTCATCGACACCCTTGTTGGTACTCTTGCGCAGGGAATGTTGGTGGAGCGGGCAGTCCGCATGAAAAAAGCAGGAAAGACACTCGAGCAGGCAGCACAGTGGATTCGGGATGCAGTTCCGCACACCTGCCTGTATGCAACCGTAGATGACTTGAAGCATCTTTACCGCGGCGGAAGGGTCTCCAAAACCAGTGCGTTTTTGGGAAGTGCCATCGGCATCAAACCCATTTTGAAGCTGAATGAGACCGGTAATCTGGTTCCATGCGCAAAGGTGCGCGGCAGAAAGCAGTCGATTCAGACTCTGGTGAAGCAGATGGAGGAACATATTGGCAGCTTTCTGAAGGAAAATGATACCGTATACATCAGCCATGGAGATTGTCTGGAAGAGGCAAATTATCTGGCTCAACTGATTAAAGAGCGACTGGGCATTGCGAAAACCATGATTAGCCACATCGGTCCGGTTATCGGCTCTCATGCAGGTCCCGGTGCTCTTGCTTTATCCTTTTTGGGAGAAAACAAGTAAAAAAGCAAGATAACAACAGATAAGCAGGCAAAACGGACGATATTCGGTAAAAATGGATAAATTAAACCAAATTTAACCGAATTTTAAAAAATAAGGCTTGCCATCGGACCGGAAGGCGGTTATAATATAAACGGTAAAGAGGAAACTCTTGAATCTTTGAAAGGAGGAAGGAACGTGGAAGATCGCAGTAGAAGTACAAAGAAAACCCGGCGCGATTTTTGCCATCATGAGAATCATCGAATGGAAGACCCTCCTCCTGCCCGCTTGGACAGATTTTAGAGCGGCTTGTTCTGTTGACCGTATGATTGCAAAAATCGGCGCACAGTCTTTGTACTGTGCGCTTTTGTTTGGGCTTGTACTTTGCTGTCCCTTAAAAATGACAGTATAAGGAGGAGCTTACAATGAAAAAAATGATCTTTGCAGCAGCGATTGCACAGGAAAAAAGAAATGATATGCCAACCCAGGGCATGAACACCTTGGCAAGAGAGAGGGATTATCAGGCAATCAGCGAACGCCTGAGCCGGATGGAGCCGCAACAGGCAGCTCGTTGGCTGTCCCTTCAGGAAGAGGAGCTTCGCTTTGCGGTAGCCTGCAAGATGCAGCCGCAGCAGGCAGAGCAGATTTTCCGTTGCCAGCAGGAACAGACAACACAGGGAGGCTACCTGCACACAGGGGCTTTTACCTTGGCAAAAAACAGAATCTTCTGGCTGATGGCACTGATGGTATCCGGCATGATTACCGGAAGCATCCTGGCAAAATATGAAAGTGCCTTTGCCGCTGTACCAATGCTGGTCACCTTTATTCCAATGCTGACCGATACGGGTGGCAACGCCGGTTCGCAGAGCAGCACCATGGTGATTCGCGCAATGGCGACCGGAGAGGTGCATTTCCGTGACCTGTTTGCTGTTCTGTGGAAAGAAATCCGTGTGGGTGTGCTGGCAGGTGCAGTGCTCAGCGCAGTCAATTTTCTGCGTCTGTTGCTGACCACTCCCCATTCGGCAGAGATTGCCCTGACCGTTTCGCTGGCGATGTTTTTGACGGTTGTGATGGCAAAGACCATCGGTTCTCTGCTCCCGTTGGTAGCAGGTTTGGTCAAATGCGACCCTGCCATTATGGCAGCACCGCTGATTACCACCATCGTGGATGCATTTGCACTGATTATGTATTTTAAAATTGCTCAGCTGGTGCTGGGTCTGTAATGGAATCATGGGTAACGCTTTGAACAAAAGCGTTACTCATGATTTGCTTTGTGCAGGAGAAAGGATTGAAATTGAGCAAAAGTTTTGCATGAAACTTGTAAAATCGGTAGAAAAAGAAAAAAAGTGGTGGATAGAAGGAAGTAAAATTGCAAAAAGACCCTGTTAATCGATTGTCAAGCAGGAGGTAAGGTGATATAATAGGTTAATTAAGAGGAGATTTTTTTTAGCTGCCTGCACAGATGTTGTCCGGCAGCGAAACGGTAAGGAGGAATTGCAAAATGGAAAAGGTGATTACGATTGCAGTAGCGGGATACGGACTGCGTGGACAGTGCTATTCCCAGTACACATTGGAGCATCCAGATACCATGAAGGTGGTTGCAGTGGCGGACATCGTCCGTGAAAAGGTGGATGCGGCAAAACAACTGTTCAATCTGCCGGAGCAGATGTGCTTTGACAGCGCCGAGCAGATGCTCGAACAGCCAAAGCTGGCAGATCTGATGTTTATCTGCACCCAGGACAGACAGCACGTTCCGATGGCGCTGGCAGCTTTGGAAAAGGGCTACCACGTTCTGCTGGAAAAACCGATTTCGCCGGAGCTGTCCGAATGTATCGAATTGCAGAAAAAAGCGCACGAGAAAAACAGGGTGGTTACCGTCTGCCATGTTCTGCGCTACAGCCCGTTCTACCAGACCGTCAAGCAGATTATGGACAGCGGCAAGCTGGGAGAAATCCGCAACATCTCTGCCCATGAGGACGTCGGTTACTTCCATCAGGCGCACAGCTTTGTCCGCGGTAACTGGAGAAATTCTGAGGAAACCAGCCCAATGATTCTGGCAAAGAGCTGCCACGACATGGACCTGTTGCAGTGGCTGATGGGGCAGCGCTGCGAGTACATCAGCTCCTATGGCTCTCTGAGCCACTTCCGTGCCGACAAAGCGCCGGAAGGTGCGACCGAGTACTGCTTGGGCGGCTGCAAGTGCAAGGACGAATGTCCTTACGATGCGGAGAAAATCTACATTACCAACAAAAAGACCGGCGTGCGGGACAACCACGGCGGCTGGCCATGCAACGCTTTGTGCGTAGACCCGACCGAGGAAAATGTCTACGAAGCCATCAAGACCGGTCCGTACGGACGTTGTGTTTACCATTGTGATAACGATGTAGTAGACCACGAGGTAGTGGACATGGAGTTTGAAAACGGTGCAACCGCAGTCTTCACCATGACTGCCTTCACCAAGAACACCCGCCGCACCATCCGCGTGATGGGTACCCTCGGAGAACTGGAGGGCGATTCGGTCAAGGGAACCATTGAGGTCAAACCTTTTAACAGCGACGAGGTCGAAACCATCGATGTTTCCAAACAGCTGGTCGGTCATGTCGGTCACGCGGGAGGAGATACCCGACTGGTGGACAACATCATTGACATTCTGCGAAAGGATGACCTGGAGCACAACCTGACCTCCATCGACGCTTCGGTACACAGCCATGTGATGGCGCTGGCAGCCGAGGAATCCAGAGTCAACCACGGAAAGAGCATCTCCATCCGTGAATTTGAAAGCAAGTTCTAAGATAGTTTCGTTTTAAAATCATTACCCACAGAAAGGCACAGTTTTCCCATGCAGCAATCGCTGAGAGCTGTGCCTTTTTCTTTTCTGCCCTTTTGTCCCTTATCCTCGGTAAGAGAGACAAGGAAACAATCAAATTCAATCAACAAAATCATTTCGATGAGCAAAACAAATGGCGAAAACAGAGGAAAACTCTGATTCGGTCAAATTATACGAGAAAAAAGGAAAAATGTTATTGATTATTTTTGAATTATTATGATTGAAAATGATTGATTTTTCGAAAGGGCTGTGCTATAATCAAATCAACAAAGAGCAAAGGATACGGAGGGAACAACCATGCTGGCAGAAGAAAGACAGCGGGTGATTTTACGGGTGCTGGAGGAAAAGCGAGCGGCAACGGTCGCTGTGCTGTGCCAGGAAACAGGTGCATCCGAGGCGACCATCCGGCGGGATTTGAACGAGCTGGACCGTCAGGGCAAACTGAATAAGGTACACGGCGGCGCAGTGCTCCCGGTCAGCGAATTTGAAAGCCAGGAACCGGATGTTTTGACCAAGTCCACCCTGCACACCGAGCAGAAAGACCGAATCGCCCGATATGCGGCAGCCCAGGTTAACGACCAGGACTTTGTTTTTATCGACGCAGGAACGACCACCCTGCGGATGGCAGAATATCTGGAGGGTTCCAAGGCGACCTTTGTCACCACCGGCATCGAATGTGCCCGCCGTTTGGTGGAAAAAGGGCTGCTGGTGTATGTGGCAGGCGGACTGCTAAAGCCGGGGACACAGGCGCTGGTGGGTGCGGCAGCCAGAGAGTCGATTGGACGATACAATTTTACCAAGGCATTTATCGGAACCAATGGGATTTCACTCGGTCATGGATACACAACGCCGGACATCGAGGAGGCATCCATCAAGTCACTGGCAATCGACCACTCCTATGTCAGCTATGTGCTGGCAGATTCCAGTAAATTTGGAAAGGTATCGGCGGTCACCATCGCTTCCCTTGACAAGGCGTGTATCCTGACCGACCGTCTCCCGGATGCGTCTTATTGTAAACAAACACTGGTGAAAGAGGTGGATTGATTTGATTTACACAGTAACCTTTAATCCGGCACTGGATTATGTGGTTCGAATGGAGCAGTTTCAACTGGGACAGGTCAACCGGACCACAAGCGAAGAAATCCAGTTTGGCGGCAAGGGAATCAACGTTTCGGTGCTGCTTAAAAATATCGGTGTGCAAAACTGTGCGCTGGGATTTGTGGCAGGTTTTACCGGAAAGGCGCTGGAAAACCAGCTGCAAACGATGGGAGTGGATACCGATTTTATCCACCTGCCCGAGGGGATGACCCGCATCAATGTCAAAATGAAGGCAGATTGTGAAACGGAGATCAACGCACAGGGTCCTAAAATCGGTCGCGAGCAGCTGGAGCAGCTGTTTGAACGACTGGACCGTCTGGAGAAAGAAGATGTTCTGGTGCTGGCGGGCAGCATCCCAAGCAGTTTGCCCAGCGACATCTATGAAAATATCCTGGAGCGGATGGAAGGCAAACAAATTCTGGCAGCGGTGGATGCCACCAAAGAGCTTTTGTGCAACGTCTTAAAATATCATCCGTTTTTGATAAAGCCCAACCACATCGAGCTGGGTGAAATCTTTGGAGTGCAGCTTCACACAGAAGAGCAGATTCGGGAGTATGCCGGCAGGCTTCAGCAGATGGGCGCGCGCAACGTGTTGATTTCGATGGCGGGCGACGGAGCGATCCTGCTGGATGAGACCGGCGGATTTCATCGAATCAACGCGCCGAAAGGAACCGTCAAAAACTCGGTGGGCGCAGGAGATTCGATGGTGGCAGGATTCTTAGCAGGATATTTGCAGTCGAAGGACTACCGGACTGCCTTGAAGATGGGAACTGCCGCCGGAAGCGCTACGGCATTTTCCGACCAGCTGGCGACAGGAGAAGAGGTTTTGGCGTTGTATCAGACGCTCAAATAAAAAAGGAGAGATAGAGCATGAGGATTATTGATTTACTCAGCACCGACCGCATTGCGTTGGGTGCACAGATTTCCGACAAGGAGCAGGCAATCGACAAGCTGGTGGAGCTGCAAATGGCAGGCGGCTGCATTGCTGACCGGGAGGCGTACCGAAAAGCGATTCTGGCAAGGGAAGAGATGAGCAGCACTGCCATCGAGCAGGGCATCGCCGTTCCCCATGCAAAATCAGACGCAGTAAGCGCTCCTTCTCTGGCAGCGATGACACTGACACAGGGCGTGGACTACGGTGCAATGGACGGACAGCCCTCCGATTTGTTTTTTATGATTGCAGCACCACTCAACGGCGACCTGCATCTGGAGATTCTTTCCCGACTGATGGTCCTGCTGATGGACGGAGAATTTGTCAAAGCCCTGCGCAGCGCAGCAGATGCACAGCAGTTTATGGCAGTAATCGACCGATTTGAAAAGGAAAAGTATCCGCAGGAGGTCGGCGGCACCGAGCAAAAGCCGGTGGAAGAAAAAGCAGGCTATCGGGTGCTGGCAGTGACCGCCTGCCCGACCGGTATCGCGCATACCTATATGGCAGCAGAGGCACTGGAAAAAGCGGCTGCGCAGATGAACCTGTCCATCAAGGTGGAAACCAACGGCAGCGCCGGTGTGAAAAACCGTTTGACCGCACAGGAGATCGAGCAGGCGGACGGCATCATTGTGGCTGCGGACAAAAATGTAGAGACCGCACGATTTGCAGGGAAAAAGGTGCTGTTTGTGCCGGTGTCGGATGGCATTCACAAGCCGCAGCAGCTGCTTGAGCAGATTGAAAGCGGAACGGTGGCTGTCTATGAAAAAGAGAAAAAGGCAGCTGTACAGCAGCAGGAACAGGGCAAAGAAAGCTTTGGCAGACAGCTGTACAAGCATCTGATGAACGGTGTCAGCCATATGCTGCCGTTTGTTATCGGCGGCGGTATCCTGATTGCGATTGCTTTCCTGCTGGACGATTACTCCATCAATCCGGCAAACTTTGGCATGAACACCCCGCTGGCAGCCTTCTTTAAGACGGTGGGAGGGGTCGCCTTCGACTTCATGCTCCCAATCCTTGCCGGTTACATCGCATACAGCATTGCGGACCGTCCGGGTCTGGCAGTCGGTATCGTAGGCGGCTATATTGCCAAGGTGGGCAACTCTTTTGCAAACATCAGTGGTGAAAATGCAGTCTCCGGCGGTTTCCTGGCGGCGCTTTTGGCTGGTTTTGTAGCGGGCTATCTGGTGCTGGGCATCAAAAAGCTGGCGGACAAGCTTCCTGAAAGCATGGAAGGTATCAAACCGGTTCTCATCTACCCGCTGTTCGGCGTATTGCTGATTGGTGTGTTCATGTTTGCAGTCAACCCGACCATGGCGGCAATCAATACCGGCATCACCGGTTTTCTCAACTCGATGGGCGGCAGCAGCAAGATTCTGCTTGGCTGTATCGTAGCAGGCATGATGAGCATCGACATGGGCGGACCATTCAACAAGGCAGCTTATGTATTTGGAACCGCTTCGATTGCCAGCGGCAACTATGATGTGATGGCAGCGGTTATGATTGGCGGTATGATTCCTCCGCTGGCGGTCGCTCTGGCAACCACCTTCTTTAAAAAGAAATTTACCTCTGAGGAAAGAAAATCCGGCGTTGTCAACTACATCATGGGACTGTGCTTCATCACCGAGGGTGTCATCCCCTTTGCAGCAGCAGACCCGCTGCGTGTCATCCCATCCTGCGTGGCAGGTTCGGCGGTGGCAGGAGGACTGTCGATGCTGTTTGGCTGCACCCTGCGCGCTCCGCATGGCGGCATCTTCGTTTTCCCGGTTGTAGGAAATGTGGTTGGCTATCTCATCGCTTTGGCAGCCGGTTCGCTGGTTGGAATGTTGCTGCTGGGCGTATTGAAAAAAGATAAAGTGGAAGAATAAAATCTGTCAGAAGAAATGACGGCGAAAATCTGGAAAGGCAGGATGAAAATATGGTATCGGCAAAGGTAAAGGTAATCAATCCAATGGGAATGCACATGAGACCGGCGCAGCTTTTTATCAAGGAGGTCACCCCCTTCGGCTGCGATGTTAGCATCAACTTTAACGGCAAGGACATCAACGGAAAAAGCATTATGAACCTGATGGCAGCCTGCATCAAGCAGGGCAGCGAGATCGAAATCAAATGCAGCGGCGACAACGAAGAAGAGTGCCTGAAGGCAGCAGTTGCGCTGGTAGAGTCCGGTCTGGGAGAGTAATCCGGCAGAAACGGGAAAGGGGTGCAAACGCTATGCTCAAAGGAGTAGGCGCTTCGGCAGGCATCGGGATTGGAAAGGTCATCTGCATCAGAGAGCAGAATCTGGACTATTCCCAGGTGCAGTATCAGGGACGTGAGCAGGAAAAGGCTCGTTTAAAACAGGCGGTGGAGACCTTTTGCGAAAAGACCCAGCGGATGGCAGAGGACATCCGCCAGCGGGTCGGTCAGAAGGAATCGGAGATTCTCAGCGGACAGGTGATGATGCTCTCCGACCCATTTATGGTCAGCCAGATGGAGGATGCTATCCAAAGCGGAAGCTGTGCTGAAGCCGCGGTGGACACCGTCTGCCAGATGTACATTGAGATGTTCTCCAATGTGGAGGACGAATTGATGAAGCAGCGTGCCACCGACATCGGGGACATCAAAACCCGGATGCTGCGTCTGCTGCTGGGTGTAGAAAGTGTGGACATGGCTTCGCTGCCAAAGGGAACGGTTCTGGCGGCAAAAGATTTGACCCCTTCGATGACGGTCGGTCTGCAAAAGGAAAATGTAAGCGCCATCATCACCGAGGTTGGAGGAAAGACCAGTCACTCTGCCATTTTAGCGCGTGCGCTGGAGATACCGGCAGTGCTGGGTATACCGGATGCTTTGCAGCAGCTGACTGACGGACAGACTGCCATTGTGGACGGTGCCACCGGTCAGGTGCTGACCGAGCCGGATGCGGAAACGCTGTACCACTACACCAAGCTCCAGGAGAAGCAGCTGCGTCAGAAGGCGATGCTGTCGATTTATCGGGACAAGCCGACCACAGATGCCTCCGGCAGAAGCTACCAGCTGTATGCCAACATCGGCAGCGTGATGGAAGCACAGGCTGCTTTGGAAAACGGAGCGGAAGGAATCGGGCTGTTCCGCACCGAGTTTTTGTTCATGGACCGTCCGGCTATGCCGGATGAGGAGGAACAGCTGGAAGCGTACAGCAGTGTTTCCCATCTGATGAAGGGCAAGGAGGTCATCATCCGCACGCTGGATGTCGGTGGAGACAAGGAGGTCTCCTATCTGAAGATGGGCAGCGAGCAGAACCCGTTTTTGGGTTGGCGCGCCATCCGTTACTGTTTGAGCGAACAGCCGCTTTTTAAGACCCAGCTGCGTGCGCTGCTGCGTGCGGGAGCGCAGGAGAGAAACATCAAGATTATGCTGCCGCTGGTCACCGGCGTGCAGGAAATCCGCGCAGCCCGCAGTCTGCTGGAGGAATGTAAGCAGGAGTTGAGCCGCGAAGGCTTGGAGTACGACCCGAAGATTGCACTGGGCGTGATGATTGAAACACCGGCTGCTGCTTTGACCGCCGACCTGATGGCGAAGGAGGCAGACTTCTTCAGCATCGGCACCAATGACCTGACCCAGTACACCATCGCGGTGGACCGCGGGAATGCTAAGGTAGAGCAGCTGTATACTACCCTGCACCCGGCAGTGCTGCGCAGTATCCGTGGAATCATCCATGCGGCAAAGCAGGCAAAGATCCCGGTCGGTATGTGCGGCGAATCGGCTGCCGACCCGCTGCTGATTCCACTGCTGATGCAGTTTGGTTTGGATGAGTTCAGCGTCAGCGCTTCTTCGGTTTTAAAAACCAGAAAGACCATCTCGGAATGGAACCGGGAGCAGGTAGAGCAGGTGGCAGAGCAGGCAATGCAGCTGTCCACACCGCAGGAGCTGGATGAATATCTGCACCGTGCTTGCAATCATTCTCTTTAGAAATCTTCTATAAAATTGACATACACCACCTTTTTCTCCCTTTACAACAGGACAAGTTCTTCGGCACTAACCGGTGCCGAAGAACTTGTCCTGTTTGCTTTTATAATTGTGGCTGATAATGAAGAGAAAATCAGCTGAAGAGTTGACTTTTCTGGACAAATACAGTATACTATAACTATAAATTAGCTTGTGCTAACTGTAAAAAGGAGAGGATTTTATGAGTCATGCGCTTGCTTGGGCAGTCGGTGGTACCGGCTTTACCTTTTTGATGACGACCTTGGGGGCAGCCATGGTATTCTTTTTTAGAAAGGCGGTCAGCGCCAACATCCAGAGGATTTTTCTTGGATTTGCAGCAGGGGTGATGATTGCTGCGTCGGTTTGGAGTCTGCTGATTCCTGCGATGGAGGAGGCGCAGGCGGCAGGTGTTGCAGGATGGCTGCCTGCCGGTGGAGGTTTTGTGCTGGGCGTTGCCTTTTTGATGCTGCTCGACAGTTTGCTGCCGCATCTGCATCCGGGTGCCAAACAGGCGGAGGGACTGGATTCCAACTGGCATCGCAGCACCATGCTGATGCTGGCGGTCACCCTGCACAACATCCCGGAAGGGATGGCAGTGGGACTGGCATTTGCGCTGGCAGCCCAGCATAACGACAGCAGCGCTTATGCCGCAGCGATGGCTCTGGCGATTGGAATGGGCATCCAGAATTTCCCGGAGGGCGCAGCCATCTCTCTGCCGCTGCGGCAGGAAGGGATGAGCCGGGGAAAGAGCTTTGTCTACGGGATGCTTTCCGGTATCGTCGAGCCAATCTTTGGTGTGCTGGTGGTATTGGCAGCAGGAGGAATCCAGCCACTGATGCCCTGGCTGCTCAGCTTTGCAGCGGGTGCAATGATGTACGTTGTGGTGGAGGAGCTGATCCCAGAGGCGCATCTGGGAGAACATTCCAACGTCGGCACTCTCGGCGTAATGGGTGGATTTTTGCTGATGATGGTGCTGGATGTGGCGCTGGGATAAGTGCCGTATCAGGCGAATAAAAAACCAAAGCAACAGGCAGAAACTTCGACCTGTCGCTTTGGTTTTTTTTATTTTTCTTTCGGAGCTTGAGATAGCATCCAGAGAAGAGCTTCTGCCCGTCTACCCAAAAGAAGAGGATACATCCATCTGGAAAAATGCCGATTGGGATAAAAGAAAAGGTTTGCGCAAAAATGAAAGAGCACCACCGGTTGCAAAAACCCACCTGCTGATGCCAAACGGTATGCAGCAGGTGGGTTAAGAATACGATAGGAGAATCAGCTCCTTACAGGATCAGCGAACCGACCTGATAGATGAGGGTGCCGACGATGTAAGCGACCAATGTTTGGTATCCGGCGGTGAGCAGCGCCTGCTTCATGGAGCCCAGTTCTCTTTTAGAAGCGGCAAAAGCAGCCACGCAAGGCATATACAGGATGGTGAATGCCAGGAAGCTGAAGGCGCTGAGTGGGGTGAAGATCTGGGTCAGCATGGCGCTCAGCTGTGCATCGCTGGAAGCGCCGGTCAGGATGGTCAGGGTGCTGACGACCGATTCCTTGGCGGTGAATCCGGTGATTAAAGCGGTGGAAGCGCGCCAGTCGTTGAAGCCCAGAGGAGTAAAGAGCGGTGCAATGATCGAGCCGACAGAGGCTAAGATGCTGTTGGCACTGTCGCTGACCATGTTGAGCCGCCAGTCAAAGCTCTGGAGGAACCAGATGACGATGGAGGCGATGAAGATGATGGTGAACGCCTTGTGCAAAAAGTCCTTCGCCTTTTCCCACATATGAAGCAGAACGCTCTTGGCATCCGGCAGGCGGTAGGCAGGCAGTTCCATGACAAACGGGACCGAGTTGCCCTGAAAGATGGTGTTTTTCAGCAGCAGACCGGACAGGATGGCAACCACGATGCCCAGCACATACAGAGAAACCATCACGATGGCAGGATGCTCCGGGAAAAAGGCTGCGGTAATCATGCCGTAGATAGGCAGCTTGGCGCTGCAGGACATGAACGGGGTCAGCACGATGGTCATTTTGCGGTCGCGGTCGCTGGAGAGGGTGCGGGTCGCCATGATAGCAGGAACGCTACATCCAAATCCAATGAGCATCGGAACAAAGGAACGACCGGACAGACCGATTTTGCGCAGCAGCTTATCCATCACAAAGGCAACCCTTGCCATATAGCCGCTGTCCTCCAGCAAAGAGAGGAAGAAGAACAGCAGGACGATGATGGGCAGGAAGGAAAGAACGCTGCCGACACCGGCGCAGACGCCGTTGATAAGAAGAGAAATCAGCCACGGTGTGACCTGATTGCGCACCAGGAAGGCTTCCAAAAAGGCGGTGAAGCTGTCAATCCAGCCGCTGAGCAAATCCTGCAAAGGAGCGCCGAGCACCGAGAAGGTCAGCCAGAAAATCAGCATCATAATCAGCAGGAAAATCGGGATGCCCAGATATTTGCTGGTCAGCAGCCGGTCAATCTTCTCCGAGCGGAGCTGTTCGCGGGTTTCCTGATGTTTGACGACGCACTGCGCACACAGCTGCTCGATGTAGCTGTACCGCATATCTGCCAGAGCCGCTTCGCGGTCGGTGCCCAAATCCTGCTCCATCTGCTCGACGATGTGGTCGATGATGTGGATGTCGCCGCTGTCCAAATCCAGGGCTTTGAACATTGGTTCGTCGCCCTCCACCAGCTTGGTGGCAGCAAAGCGGATGGGATAACCGGCAGCCTGTGCGTGGTCCTCGATGATGTGGGCAATCGAGTGGATGGCGCGGTGCACTTCTCCCTTGCAGAAATCCAGCCGCGGCAGTGCTTTGTCACCCTTGAGAGTTTTGATTACGGTGTCCAGCAGGTCCGAGATGCCCTCGCCTTTGGCAGCAGAGATTGGAATGACCGGGATGCCCAGCTCCTGCGACAGCTTTTTGACGTGGATAGTGTTGCCGCTGGCGCGTACCTCGTCCATCATGTTCAGCGCAAGGATCATCGGGATGTTCAGCTCCATCAGCTGAAGGGTCAGATACAGGTTGCGTTCCAGGTTGGTGGCATCGACGATGTTGATGATGGCATCGGGGCGGTCTTTGACCAGAAAATCTCGGGTGACCACCTCCTCGGAGGTGTACGGCGAGAGGGAATAGATGCCGGGCAGGTCCACCAGAACTGCATCCTTATACTTTTTGATGCTGCCTTCTTTTTTTTCAACCGTTACGCCCGGAAAGTTTCCGACGTGCTGGTTGCTGCCGGTCAGCGCATTAAAGAGGGTGGTTTTTCCACAGTTCTGGTTGCCGGCAAGGGCAAGAAGATGACTCATTGTGTTACCTCCCCGATTTCGATGTTGGCAGCATCCTCCGCGCGGATGGTCAGGACATAGCCGCGCAGGTACAGCTCGATGGGGTCACCCATCGGTGCGACCTTGCGGACGCTCACCTTTGTTTTGGGGGTCAGACCCATGTCCAGCAGCCTTCTGCGCAGTGCGCCCTGACCGCCGACAACAGAGATTACGCCGCTCTGTCCGGGTTTCAGACAGTCCAATGTCATAAGAACAATTCCTCCTCTTTCTCTATCAGGAAAATAGGATATATACAGTTGTTAGCCTATGCTTACATTTTAATCCCTGGAAAAAAAGTTGTCAATAGCTAACGCAAAGCAAATGGAGACACAGTTCATTTTGTTGGATTTTGGATAAGAAATAAAAAGCAAGAGGAAAATATTTTATACAAATAGCTAAATGCGGGGAAATATAGCTAAAAAACGAAAGGATAAGATGAACTGTTTTTACAAAAATGCCTAAAACGCTTGCGGTTTTGTAAAAAAAGAGGTTTAATGAAGGTACATCAAACAGAGGGGAGGCGGACAGATGTTATCCTTAAAAGGAACAGGAGTACACAAAGGTATCGCAGTGGGGAAGCTGGTCTTTTATGAGAGGCAGCTGTTTCATGTTGAAAAACAGACACAAGAGGACACACAGACCCAGGTGCAGCGTTACCGGCAGGCAAAAGAGCAGGCGATGATGCAGGTGCAGACCCTTCACAAGTTGGCGCTGCGGGAAATTTCCAGCGAGAATGCGGCGATTTTTCAGGCGCACCATCTATTGTTGGAGGACCAGGATTTTAACGGCTATGTGTTGGAGCTAATCAAAAATCAGCACACCAGCGCAGAATATGCCGTGCAGCAGGCAGCCGAAACCTTTTACAGGATGTTTTCCTCCATCCCCGACCCATATTTGCAGCAGCGGGCAATCGATGTCCAAGATGTGGCGCATCGCTTAATCAGCAACCTGACCTATGGGAAGGTGGAGCTGTTTGTGCCGGAATACCCGTCCATCCTGGCATCCGATGAGCTGGTGCCCAGCGAGGTCATCCAGCTGCCGCGTGATAAGGTTTTAGCATTTGTGACCAAATCCGGCTCAGAAAATTCCCATGCAGCGATTATCACCCGTGACCGCAACATCCCGTATCTGCTGGGTGTGGGAGAAGGCTTGGACCGCAGCTGCCAGGGACTGTTGGCAGCGGTGGACACCTACACCGGCAGGCTGTACATCGACCCGGACCCGGCTACTTTGCACCGATTGGAAGAGAAGCAGCGCAGAGAGCAGGAGCGGCTACAGGGACTTAATCATCTGATTGGAAAGCCCAACCGCACCATTGACGGCAGAGAGGTGAAAATTTTTGCCAGCATCACCGAGCCGCTGGACATCGAGCAGGTCATCCGAAGTGATGCGGACGGATTGGGATTGATGCGCAGCGAATTTTTGTACCTGAAGCGGGATGGACTGCCCGGCGAAGAGGAGCAGGTGAGCGCCTATCGCGAGGTCATCCGGCAGATGAAGGGAAAACGGACGGTCATCCGCACGCTGGACTTTGGCGCACGCAAGCTGACCGAGCTGCCGAAGAACAAACCGGAGATGAACCCATCCCTCGGATTTCGCTCTATCCGCATCTGCCTTGCCATGCCGCAGATGTTTCAGACCCAGCTGCGGGCAATCTATCGGGCAGCCTGCTATGGTCCGGTCAGCATCCTGTTCCCGATGGTGGATAGTGTAGAGCAGCTGGAGGAAATTTTGCGGCATTTACAGGCTGCAAGAGAATCATTGAAGCGGGATAAGATGGAATTTGACCCGCAGGTACGCGTTGGACTGGTCATCGAAACACCTGCCTCCGTGATTCTAAGTCGGGAGCTTGCAGAAAAGGTTGATTTTTTCCACATTGATACCAACGACCTGGTGCAGTACGCGCTGGCGGTGGACCGACAGAATCCACGGGTGAACAGCTACTACAACACCCGGCACCCGGCAGTGATGCGGATGATTGAAATGGTGATTGATGCTGCACACACGGCGGGAATCAAGGTGACGGTCAGCGGAGACATGGCGGACGATGAGCGGATGTTAGGCTGGTTTATCCGAACCGGCGTGGATGGATTCAATGTGTCGGCAGCCAGCGTTCTGCCGTTACGACGCAGGATTCGCAGTCTGGATTTGGGAGAGCCGCTTTGCTAAAAATTCCTTGTAAGGGATATTATATTCTTGAAAAACAGATGAATATTTTCGCTGCTATCGTAAAATTTGCATTTGAAAATAAAAGAATAAAGCAGACACATTTGGCTTTTTAAACAGTTTTGATAAAAAACAAAAGCTTTTTTAAAAAAGTTGAACAAAAACAAAATTTTTATTAACTATTGACTAAAAGGAATGTTAAGCGTAAAATGTTTTTAGACAAAATTATATTATTTTGGAGGGATTTGTCTTGAAAATGATCGATATGCACTGCGACACGCTGCTGGGAACAGGATACGGGGAAGAGATCGACCTGTACGAAAACAATAAAGCGGTAGACTTTAAGCGCCTGAAGGCAGCCGGCTTTACCGCGCAGTTTTATGCAATGTGCCTGATGCCGGAGGAAAGTTTTCTGGCAAAGGGAATGAAAAAACCAAGTGATGCCGACTTTATGGATGCACTGTCGGGATGCTTCTATAAAAATCTGGAAAAATACAGCGATTATGCTGCCTTTGCAGGCAACCTGGACGATATGCTCCGCAACGAAAAGGAAGGCAAGATTTCCTGCTTCCTGACCGCAGAGGATGGAAACGGAATCAACGGCACGCTGGCAGGTCTGGAAAAGATGTACAAAATGGGAATCCGTCTGATTTCTATTACCTGGAACCATGAAAACTGCCTGGGCTATCCAAATTCCTTTGACCCGGAAAAGATGGCACTGCCGCTTAAACCCTTTGGCTGCGAGATGATTGATGCGATGAACCGCATGGGCATCATTGCCGACGTTTCCCATCTGTCCGACGGCGGCTTCTGGGATGTTGTGCGCATCTGCAAGGAAAACCACAAACCGTTTGTGGCTTCCCATTCCGACTGCCGTGCCCTGACCCCACATTCCCGCAACCTGACCGATGAGATGATTCGTGCTATCGCAGAATGCGGCGGCGCAATCGGTGTCAACTTCTCGGCAGGATTTATCTCGCCGGACATCCACTCCCATACCAGCCGCATCGACGATATGGTTCGCCACATGAAACATATGTATCAGGTCGGCGGTATCGAGTGTATGGCTTTGGGCGGTGACTTGGACGGCATCCGCGGCGATTTAGAGATCGACTCGGTGGACAAGGTTCCGCTGTTGATTGACCGCCTGCACAAAGAGGGATTTACCTCCAGCGAGCTGGACAAGCTGACCTACGATAATATGTACCGTGTCATCCGCGACACCATGAAATAAGAAGACAACACAAAAGCGGCTGCGATAGTTTCGCAGCCGTTTTTCTTTTGGACAATCCTGTTTTTGAAGCAGGATTGTTTTTTTATTTAAAATAATCAGTCTCCAGCATTTGATTTACAAACTTACGGATGGTAACCAATTCCTCCTCGGTGTATTCTTCCAGACAGGCGGAGGCTTTGGCAAAGTAGTCCGCATCCAGCTTTTGATGATAGGCAAAAGCTGCGGCGCCGTCTTCGGTCAGTGCGATTTCGATTTCTCGCTGGTTAGCAGAAGAACAGGTTTTGGTGACCAGTCCGATATTGCGCAATCGGTCTACCTGCAAAGAAACAGTTGGAAAGCAGGCACCGGTCGCTTCGGCAAGATAGCGCAGGTTACACTTGGGGTTGCGTCCGATGTGGCAAATCAAATGGATTTGATCGGAGCGCAGCTTTTGTGGTGTACCGTAGTTGCGGTAATCCTTGACATACTGGGAAAGCTTTTGATTATACATAGTAACTAAACCTAAGATTTTGGAAACAGACTCCTTTTTTTTCCAAGACGACCCCCTCCTTACAAAACGGCAGAAATGACTGCTCTGACAGAAGAATCATTAGATTCTCTTCTGTTAAATCAAGGATATATGATTAGTAAACGAATGTCAAGATGACGATATGTCTAAAAATTAAGGGTCAAAAATTTATTTATGCAAAAATAAGCGCTGTTTATCAGAGAAAATATCCAAAGCAATAAAGAAAACACTTTATTTTGTACAGAAAGATGGCAGATTGCTATATAAATTGTATAAAAATATTTAATAAAATAAGAAAAAGATATTCATTAACAACAATAAATTGAAGGAAGGACAAAATAAAAAAGAGGCTTGCAAACGTAGAAATAAGACCGTAAGGTTTGTTGGGGCAAGATTTGAATTTTAATATTAACAAAATATAGAGGACTGATTGGAAGACGACTCACACAGCTGTTGGGAAGCACGAAGGACATTCGGAAGAGATGCCCTTAAAATCAACAGAATATCTTGAATGGTTTTGTCGCGGTCGCGACCTTTCGAGTCGTGGAACCAGCTGATGAGGATACCGCTGAGCGCCTCTGTATAAAACTCGCACAAAAACTGTTTAAATTCCGCATCTGCGTGGATGTTTTCCTGCTGCTCGATGCCCTCAATCAAGGTGGAAAGGATACCGATGAAGTCAGCGTATAAGAACCGCTTCATCCCCTCCCTGCCCAGCGAATCGTAGGCACAGTTGAGGATGTGCTGGTTTTCCTCCACATAATCCATGACAAAGGTGATGACCTCCTGGTAGTCCACCAGAAGATCGTACTGTTTGACTACCTCGATGGCTTCCTCCTCCAGGGTCCACTTCAGCAGGTCATAGATGTCTTCAAAATGATAATAGAAGGTTTTGCGATTGACATTACAATCGGAAATCAGTTGGCTGACGGTGATTTTGGAAAGTGGCTTTTGCTTCATAAATTTTTTTAGAGAAGCAGCCAGGGCTTTTTTGGTGTTGAGCGTTTTTTGATCTTGTTTCATAACTTTTTCCTCCACAAGAATATTATACAGGACTGTGCAGTAAGGGCAAGGGGAAAGTTGCCGAGGACAGACCAACAAATTGCCCCAAGTGTCCAAAATTCCACAAAACGGACGATTTGACCATAGTTTTATGGTCAGGTGGGGGATAAAATACTGGATAGAACAAAACCAAAAGGAGGAAAAAAAGATGATCATCTGCGTAGGAAGAGAATTTGGAAGTGGCGGACATGAGATTGCAAAACGTTTGGCACAAAATTTGCAGATTGATTTTTGGGACAAGGAATTGCTGGATCGGGCAATCGAACAAAGCAGCCTGCCGGCAGAAAAACTGGCAGCGGTGGATGAAAAGAAGGCAAATCCCTGGCTGCACCGTGTCTGGTACGACCAGAACGACAAGGAGCTGCGCGGAAAACCAGCCAACGAAATCCTGTTCATCCTGCAAAGCAGATTGATTTTGGAACAGGCGCAAAAGGGCAGCTGCATTTTTGTCGGAAGGTGTGCAGACGAGGTGCTGCGCAAGAATCATGTGGAACACATCAGCTTGTTTGTAGCAGCGCCATTTGAAAAAAGAGTCGAAAGAAAATGTGCCCTGACCGGCATGGATGCCAAAGCGATGAGTTCGCTGATTAAAAAGACCGATGCACAGCGCAGAGATTATTACAACCATCACACCGGACGCAGCTGGGGAAGCATCAGCAACTATGATGTTTGTATCAACAGCGCTTCCCTTGGAATCGACCGGACGGCGCTGGCGCTGACAGAATTTTGCCGCAAGCTGAATGGGTAACCGTTTGGAAAAGAAGTGGGAAAGACAGGAAAGAAGTGGAAGGGAATGCCCGAATATCTGTATGATGTCGCGCTGTCCACCCCGTTGGGAATCCGACGCGGAACGATGAAAATGCATATCAGTGGGGAGCAGGCAGACGGATGGCTGCGTCTGTTGGGACATCAGGAGCCGTTTTACGGCAGGGTGATGAGCGACGGGAGTTGTGACCTGTATGGAAAAATCATCACCTTTATGAGGACGATCGAGTATACAGCGCAAGGAAGCGTGAACAGCAATCAGCTGCACCTGGAGCTGCAAAGTAAACAGAACCATTTTGCACTCAACGGGACCGGACGTCCTCTGAGAGAGGAGAACACGCAATGAGAAAATTTTACGAGTGGATCGTTGAGCATACCAAGACAGTGCTGACCGCATTTCTGGTGTTGACCGTACTGAGTATTTTTATGAAGGATTTGGTAGCGGTCGATTATGACATCAACGATTACCTGCCGGAGGATGCGCCCTCCACCGTTGCACTGGATGTGATGGAGGAAGAGTTTGAAGGTGGGATTCCAAACGCCAGGGTGATGATCAACGACCTGACGATACCGCAGGCGTTGGAGTATAAAGAAAAACTCAAACAGGTAGATGGTGTGAGCGAGGTGACCTGGTTGGATGATGCGGCGGATATTCATGTGCCGCTGAATACCATCGACCGGGATACCTTGGAGACCTATTACAAGGACAATGCAGCGCTGTTTACCGTGACGATTGATGAAAACAAGAGGATTCAGGCAGTAGAAGATATTCGCGCACTGATTGGAGAAGACAATGCGATGACCGGCAGCGCGGTTTCCACCGCAGTTGCAACCACCAGCACCGTTAAAGAGGTTATGATGATTTCCGCTTTCGCCGTGCTGTTTGTTCTGATTGTTCTCTTGATTACCACCCCGTCCTGGATTGAGCCGCTGATTGTACTGGGCGGACTGGGGGTAGCAATCGCCATCAACAGCGGCACCAACCTGATTTTCGGAAGGATTTCCTTTGTTACCAATGCAGCAGGCAATATCCTCCAGCTGGCGGTTTCTCTGGATTATTCGGTCTTTTTGATTCACCGCTTTGAGGAGTGCAGACTGGAAAACCCGGATGCAAAATCGGCAATGGTGGATGCCCTGATGAAATCCACCACCTCCATCCTTTCCAGTGGTTTGACCACCGTTATCGGATTTTTGGCGTTGGTGCTGATGCAGTTCCGCATCGGACCTGACCTTGGACTGGCACTGGCAAAGGGCGTTGCACTGAGCTTGATTACCGTCTTTGTCTTTATGCCGGATTTGATTCTGGTGACCTATCGCCTGTTGGATAAAACCCGCCATCGCGAGCTGGTTCCCTCCTGTCGTGGCTTGGGCAAGCTGGTGCGCCGGTTGATGATTCCAATGGTCTGTGTATTTTTGGTAATCTTTATTCCGGCTTACCTGGCATCCAACCAAAACGATTACTACTACGGAGCCAGCCACATCTTTGGTGTGCAGACACAGCTGGGTGCAGATACTGCCGAAATCGAGGAGGTATTTGGGCAGAACGACACCTATGTGCTGATGGTTCCGAACAACAGCACCGCAACCGAAAAGGAGCTTTCGGACAGTCTGCACGAGCTGCCGCAGGTGACCAGCATCATCTCCTATGTGGATGCAGCCGGAGCTGAGATTCCGTTGGAATATCTGGATGCGGATACCCTTGCAAAGCTTCGTTCGCCCAATTACAGCCGCATGGTCATCTCGCTGGACACCGACTATGAAGGCAAACAGACCTTCCAGCTGGTGGAACAGATTCGTTCGATTGCAGACAGCTACTACCCGGGCAGCTACTATCTGGCAGGCGAAGGCGTCAGCACCTACGATTTGATGGATACCATCACCGACGATATGCTCAAGGTCAATGCCTTGGCAATCGGCGCCGTATTCCTGGTGCTGCTCATGCTGATGAAGTCGATCTCCCTGCCGGTCATCCTGGTGCTGAGCATCGAGACCGCCATCTGGCTGAACTTGGCGGTTCCATATTTCCAGGGAAATACTGTCTTCTATATTTCCTACCTCATCATCAGCTCGGTTCAGCTGGGTGCAACGGTCGACTACGCGATTCTGCTGACCGACCGGTACCGCGAGTGCAGACAGACGATGGACAAAAAAGAGTCGATTGTGGAAACCATCTCGGCAGTCACCGTTTCCATCCTGACATCGGGCAGCGTTATGACAGTGGTCGGCTTCCTGATGGGTTACATCTCTACCCACGGGCTGTTGGCTCAACTGGGTAAATTCTTAGGAATCGGCACCATCTTCTCGATGCTGATTGTCCTGTTTGTCCTACCGGGTATGCTGTACCTGCTGGACAGAATTTTTATTGGAAGAAAAACTCACCACCATCAAAACAAGAAAAAGAAGAATCAGAAAGAAAAACAGGAGGTAGCAGTACAATGAGAAATCTCTCGAAGAAAGCGCTGGCGGTGATGCTGGCAGCCAGTATGCTGCTGTCGGCTCCGATGACCGCTTTTGCAGCCGAAGAAGAAAATACGCCAAAGCAGGAAGTTGTTTATGTAAACTTGAACCATGATGGTTCGGTATCGGATATTTATGTTGTCAATATTTTTGATTTGGACCAGAAGGGGCAGATTGTCGATTATGGCTCCTACACCGCGCTGCGGGATATGACTTCCACCGCAGAGGTGGGATATGACAACGGCAAGGTCACCATCGACGCAGATGCAGGCAAGCTGTATTATGAAGGTACGCTGGACAGCAAGGTGATGCCGTGGAAGTTCGACATCCATTATTACATCGACGGCAAGGAGTACAGCCCGGAGGAAATCGGTGGAAAAAGCGGCGCGCTGAAAATTACCATGACGGTGCGCAAGAATGATGAATGCTCCGGCAGTTTTTTTGAAGATTATGCGGTGCAGGCTTCCTTTACGCTGGACACCAACCAGTGCAGCAACATCATAGCTGAAGGTGCGACCCAGGCAAACGTCGGTAAGAACAAGCAGCTGACCTATACCATCCTGCCGGGCAAGGAGGAGGATATCCTGATTACGGCGGATGTGCAGGATTTTGAGATGCCTTCCATTGCCATCAACGGCGTGTCGATGTCGCTGAATGTGGAGGTCGATGACGAGGAGCTGATGGACCAGGTCTATGAGCTGCTGGACGGCATCAAAAAACTGGACGATGGCGCGGGTGACATCAAGGACGGCGTGGACGAGGTGCAGGACGGTGTGGAAAACGACCTGCAAAGCGGTGTTACCGAACTCAATGACGGTGCAGGCGAGCTTCATGACGGAGCCTCGGATTTAAGGGACGGCGGCGTTGACCTCAACGACGGTGCGTTTGACCTCAAGGACGGTGTACAGCAGTTGGACGATGGACTCAACAAGCTGGATGACGGCATTTTGCAGGTGGACGAAGCGCTGCGGGAGTTGGATTCCAACTCCGATACTCTGACCAAAGGCTCGGCAGAGGTCAAAAAAGCGCTGCACACCATCAAGGCAGCGCTGGACCAGGTAAATGTTTCTGCCGACCAGATTGAAGCACTGGTTACCGCTTCCAATCAGATTAACGAGGGAATCATCGCGTTGCAGAAAGGTGCTCAGCAGCTACAGGCAATCAGCTATGCCGGATACAGCGGCGCGTTGCAGCAGGCAGGAATTGATGTAAGCGGACTGGCACAGGCAAATACTGCACAGATGATGCAGCTGAAAACGTTGATTGCCAATCTGGAATCCACTAAGCAAACGCTTTCGGGAATCCTTGCAGAGTTAAAGCAGCAGCCGACCGTTCCGCCGCAGACCGATTCCTCCGTTCCAGAAGGACAGCAGACAGAAAATGGTCAAACGACGGGCGATGGTAGTTCCACCGAAGATACAAACGGTGATGCACAGGAAAACAACAGCGGTACCGAAACCGATACGAGTGTAGAGGGCAGTGCCGAAGGAGAGAATACCGAAGACAGTCATTCCGAGAGCGACAAGTCCGATGGCAACACTACCGAAGAAGGAAACACCGATGCAGGCGACAGCGAAAGCAATCAGGAGCAGCAAGGTACTTCCAATCATGAGGACGAGATAACCGAGCAGGGCGGATTTGGATACGGAGAAAGCAACCAGCTTTCCGACCTGCTGGCAGGACCGGAGACGACCGCTCCAGAGCAGAACGAGCAGGATGACACCAATCAAAGCGGGCAGAGCAATGAGGATTTGATCAATCAGCTGGAAAAACAGATTGTGGAATTGGATGCGCAGATTGCTTCTCTGCAAGGATTGCAGAACGTACTGGCGGGAAATGTCGGCATGATTACCGGTACAAAAATATACTTTGATAAAGTGGAACAGTCGATTCCGGCACTGATAGAAGGAAGCAACCAACTGAAGGAAAACTATGAGACCTTCAACGGAAAAATCGGGGAACTGGCAGAGATGCTCAAAGGAATGTTGACCCAGATGGGTGAACTCAAGGACGGCATCAACACCCTGACCGAGCAGTACGACCTGCTGGATACCGGCATCAACCAGTACACCGAAGGAGTTGGCAAGATTCTGGAGGGATACGGTCAGGTGACCGACGGAGCCGAACAACTGGTGGACGGCAGCGGTAAACTGGTGACCGGCAGCCGTGACCTGTATGACGGCACAGTGGATATGCTGGAGGGCATTGTGGAATTCTATGATGCGACCGGTACACTGCGCGATGGCACCGGCGAGCTGGACGAAGGAGTAGCGGACCTGCTGGCAGGTATCATCACCCTCAACGACGGCGCACAGGAGATGAAGGACGGTACTGTTGAGATGCGCGACAAGACCGACGGAATGGACACCAAAATCACCGACCAGATTGACGAGATGATCGACAACATCACCGGCGGAGACCACGAAACGACCTCCTTTGTTTCGGAAAAGAACACCAACGTGCAATCGGTTCAGTTTGTCATCAAGACCGACCCGATTGAAAAGCCGGAAATTGAGCAGCCGGTCGAGCAGCAGGAGGAAAAACTGACCTTCTGGCAGAAACTGCTGCGGTTGTTCCATATCGAAAAATAACGTAAAAATTTGGACAAAACAGAAAAACACGTTCCTGAGCAAACAGGAACGTGTTTTTTTGTTGCAAATTGATTTCGTTATGTTATACTAAAGAAAGGATTTACTTTAAAAAAACTTGGGCATATCCTATGGAAAATGCCAGGATAGCGTTAGGCTTCGGGCACCTTTCTCAGCAGCAGATACCCAATCACAAACAGCACCAGCAGAGCCAGGATGCCATAGGTGGAGGTGCCGAACACAAAGGCGCAGAAGGAAACGATGAGCGGACCGAAAAAGTCGGCAAATTTTCCGAAGATGTCAAAAAATCCAAAGTATTCGTTGGATTCGTTTTTGGGGATGATTCTGCCGTAATAGGAGCGGGAGAGCGACTGGATGCCGCCCTGTGCCATGCCGACCACCACTGCCAACACCCAGAATTCCCAGCTTTTGTCCAGCTGATAGCCAAAGACACAGATGCCGCAGTAGATGAGGATGAAGATGCGGATGACCTTTAGGGTACCCAGCTTTTCAGCAAGCTTGCTGGAGAGGATGGCACAGGGAAAGGCAACGAACTGGGTCAGCAGCAGAGCTAAAATCATGCTGGTGTCGCTGATGCCGACCTCGCCGCCGTAGGTGGTCGCCATCGAAATGATGGTGTACACGCCGTCGATGTAGCAGAAGTAGGCAAGGATGAAGTAAAAGATGGAAGGATTGCGCCGAATCTTTTTGAGCGTTTGTCCCACGCGGGAGAAGGCGTGGCTGACCTGATTGCTGCGACGCTCCAGATAATGGGTCTGACGGACATTGCGCAACAGCGGAATGGTCAGCAGCACCCACCAGACAGCAGTGATGATAAAAGAAATTTGGGTGGCAGACTGGGTGGACAGACCGAACGGGCGCAGCAGGATGAGCAGGATGCCGATGGTGAAGGGAATACAGCTTCCGATGTAGCCCAGCGCATATCCGTAGGAGGATACGCGGTCCATCCGCTCGTCGGGTGTGACATCCACCAGCATCGAATCATAAAAGATGTTGCAGGCGCTGTAGCACAGCCGGGTCAAAACAAACAGCATGAGATAGGAAATCCAACTGCCGGCAAAGGAAAGCAGCAGCAGACCGATGACACCCACGGTAAGAAAGGCAGAGAAAATCTTTTTTTTCATTCCTCGGTAGTCCGCAAGCGCTCCCAAAAACGGAGAGAGTACTGCCAGAATGAGTACCGCAATCGAAGTGGCAAGTCCCCAGATGCCCGATGCGGTCGCTTCAGAAACGCTTTGCTCGGCAAGCGAGCGGAAATAGATGGGGATGGTGGTCGACACCAGCATGGTAAAAGCGGAATTGGCAACGTCGTACAAAATCCAGCTTTTTTCCTGCTTTGAAAATTGAGTCATAGTTGGTTCCTCCTGAACAGATTTCCTGCATGTACAGCAGGCAAAATCCAAATAAAAAACACCTGTGCATTTACAATAAAGGATTTTGTGAAAGCTGTCAAGAAGTGTAAGGTCAAGCTCTGGTAAAGAATTGAAAAAAATTGCCCGGGAAATGGGGAATATGCAGGAGAAATTGCAAATATCATAAAATTTTTTGATTATTTTTTGACTAAATTGTATAAAAAAGCTCTTTCCAATCGAGCGGAGCAGTGATACAATTAGGTCAAATGATAAAAAAAAAACAAACAGAAGGGTAGTGTATCTATGAAACTGTACATCTCGGTCGATATGGAAGGTCTGGCAGGGATTACCAACTGGAAGGATGAAACAGAGGACAGAGAGCGGTTCCGCAACGCAATGAACGAGCAGGTGGAGTGGGTGCTGGAAGGTATCTCCAAATCCAAGCACAACAAGGAAATCACCCACATCTACATTGCAGATTCTCACGGCGGAGGACAGAACCTTTCCTACGACCGGCTCAACGACAAGGACGAAAGGGTATGGCTGGTCAGCGGCAGCCCGCGTCCGCAGTATATGATGCCGGCAATGGACGACAGCTTTGACATGGTGTTCTTAGTCGGCTACCATGCAGGAGCGGGAGAAGCTGCCAGCTCGATGGACCACACCTATTCGGGCGCATCGGTACAGAATGTCTACATCAACGGTCAGCTGATGAACGAAGGCACCATCAATTCCGCCTATGCCGGCATTGTCCACAAGGTTCCGGTCGGACTGATTATCGGGGACTCCGGTCTGGAGCGTCAGATGAAGGGCGAGGGTATGATGCCATGGCCGGAATTTGTCTGCACCAAGCAGTCGCTTTCGAGATTTTCTGCGGTGTACAAACCAAAGAAGCTGCTGAAGGAAGAAACCATCGCAGCGGTCAAAAAAGCACTGGATGAAAACGAACGTCCACAGCTGTACACTTTACAGGCTCCGTACCACTGCCGCATGGATCTGACCAATGCAGCCAAGTGCGACCAGGTACAGCAGATGCCGGGTATCCACCGCACCGCAGGACGTACGGTTGAATTTGAAAGCACCAGCTTTACCGAAATCTATGATGCAATCCACGGTATTGCCACCATGTCCCGTTTGGGTTAAGGCACAGGAGGAGCACAGATGAAAAAGGCTCTGATCGTGGTCGATTACCAGAAGGATTTTGTGGACGGCGCACTGGGTTTTGAAAAGGCGGTTCAGCTCGAGCAGGCAATCTGCCGCAAAATCGAGCAGGCGCGGGAGCAGGGCGAAGAGATTCTCTTTACCTTTGATACCCACGGGGACGATTACCTGCAAACCCAGGAGGGAAGGAATCTGCCGATTGAGCACTGTAAAAAGGGCTCGGATGGATGGCAGCTGTATGGAAAGGTTGAGCAGCTGCGCTGCCCGGAGGACCGCTGCTTTGACAAGCCGTGCTTTGGTTCGTGGGAGCTGGGAGAGTATGCCCGGGAGCAGCAGTTCGATGTCATCGAGCTGTGTGGCGTGGTTTCCAATATCTGTGTGCTTTCCAATGCAGTGCTGCTCAAGGCGGCGCTGCCGGAAGCAAAGTTGATCGTCGATGCTCGCTGCACAGCCAGCAACGATGATGAAATGAATGAAAAAGCGCTGGACATCCTGCAGGGCGTGCAGGTGGAGGTCCAGGGCAGATAAAGCCAGCCGGAATTGTGCCCGGCGGCATTCTTGTTGTAATAAATCTAGGGGGAAAATTCGATGATATACTTTAACTGTGATTACCTGGAAGGCGGACATCCGAAAATTTTGGAGAAGATGCTCTCCACCAATATGGAGCAGCTGACCGGCTACAGCACCGACCACTACTGTGACAGCGCAAGAGAGCGCATCCGTCAGGCGTGCGGCTGCCCGGATGCAGACGTTCATTTTCTGGTGGGCGGCACCCAGACCAATTTGACGGCAATCGCTTCCATTCTTCGCCCATATCAGGGCGTGCTGGCAGCACACGATGGTCACATTGCCTGCCATGAGACAGGTGCCATCGAGGCAACCGGTCACAAGGTCCTGCCGATTCCCTGCGTGGATGGAAAAATCACCGCAGACCAGGTCCGTGAATTCTGTCATAGCCACCAGACCAATACCATGCGGGAGCACATGGTGCAGCCGGGGATGGTCTACATCTCCTTCCCGACCGAAATCGGCAGCCTTTATACCAAGAAGGAGTTGCAGGAGCTGAGCGACGCCTGCCATGAGAACGGAATCCCGCTCTACATCGACGGCGCACGCATGGGATACGGACTGACCAGCCCGGATGCGGACGTTACCTTGCAGGACATCGCATCGTTGTGCGATATGTTCTACATCGGCGGTACCAAGTGCGGCGCAGTGATGGGGGAGGCGTTGGTCATCACCAATCCGGCTCTCAAGGAAGGCTTCCGTTATACCATCAAGCAGCACGGCGGTCTGCTGGCAAAGGGACGCTATCTGGGAATCCAGTTTGATGTATTGTTCGAAGATGACCTCTATTTTACCATCTGCAAAAAGGCGGTCGAGCAGTCGATGGCGATTCGCCGCGCCTTTGAGGAAAAAGGAATCCAGATGGACAGCGATTCCTCGACCAACCAGCAGTTCCCAATCCTGACCTGCGAGCAGATGGACAAGTTGGCGCAGAAGTATTCGTATGAGATAATGAAGGAAAGATACAAAGTATCCGCCTTGAAAGGAGAAGGAAGATGAAAAAGCTTTTACTGATTCTGCTGACGCTGCTGCTCTGTACAGGATGTGCAGCTAAAACAGCACAAGAAAATCCCAATCCTGCCGATAAAAAGGAAAGTATCACAGAAGAACAGCCGGAAAACACTGCAAGCCTTGCCTGCCGGACAGCGAAGGGAGAAGCGTTTTCCATCGCCCTTTCTCTGCCGGATGGCTGGGAGCTGAAAGAGCAAACACCCAAACGGGATGCAGTGCTGGCACAGGCTTTACTGTACTGTGAGGGAAAAGAGATGGCAGAGCTGTCGGTGGAGGAATATGAGCCGGTATCGGGGGTGCCGCCTCAGGAGCATTACAAGGTTGCCTATGCCTCGCTGCGGTTGGGCAGCGTTGCCGGTTGGGAGTTTGAGCCATACCAGCCTGTTTTTGCACAGGACGGTGTGGAAAGTGTGGTAGCAACCACCTATCACAAGGACCCGGCGCAGATGAACAGCGGGAAATCGGCGGCAGAGGTGCCTTATCTGGAGGGGATTGGGGTGGCAAGCTTCGACCAAAACAAAGCCTGCTATCTGACGGTATCCTTTGCGCAGGATGCGCTGACGAAAGAGCAGGCAGAGGAGTTTGCAAAAGAAATCCGCTGGGAAAGCGGGCAATAGCGGTGCAGCTTGTTCAAAAGCAACGAAAAGAAAGAGTTTTTCACAGCAAACTTTTTGAAACTGTGTAAAGGAAAAAGCCTTGACAGATGGACGCGGCTCAGGTATAATAGCAAAGGTAAGTTCAGTAAAGGTGTTTGCCTTTACATGGGGACCGACAGGGAAAGGGAGCTGTACCATGGCAAAGAATCTGGAGATTTCCATTCTGCTGGATTATTACGGTCAGATGCTGACCGAAAAGCAGCTGGAGGTAGCACAGCTTTATTACAACGAGGACCTTTCGCTGGCGGAGATTGCACAGCTTGCCAACATCACCCGACAGGGCGTGCGCGACAGCATCAAGCGCGCAGAAGGCACCCTGCTGGAGATGGAGCAGCGGCTGGGACTTGCCAGAAAATTCAGAGAATATCAGGAAAAGCTTGAGCAGATCACCTCCTGTGCGCAGGAGATCGCCTTTGAGGCACAGCGGTATGCGCCAAACAGAAAGATAGAAAAGAATGCTGAGAAGATCGTCGAGCTTGCCCAACAGATTGAAGAATAAAATCAACAGGAAATGGAGGAAGACCGATGGCATTTGAGGGACTTGCTGAAAAGCTTAATCAAGCCTTTAAAAAGCTTCGCTCAAAGGGAAAGCTTTCTGAGAATGATGTAAAGGAAGCAATGCGTGAGGTCCGCCTCGCACTGTTGGAAGCGGACGTCAATTATAAGGTAGCCAAGGACTTTGTCAAAAACGTCACCGAAAAAGCGGTCGGCGAAGAGGTCCTTTCCAGTCTGACTCCGGCACAGCAGGTCATCAAGATTGTGCGCGATGAGCTGACCGAGCTGATGGGTTCGACCGACAGCCGCATCAATTTTTCTTCCAAACTTCCGACCATCATTATGATGTGCGGCTTGCAGGGTTCCGGTAAGACCACCCACTCGGCAAAGCTGGCACGGATGTTCCGCAAGCAGGGCAAACGCCCGTTGCTGGTTGCCTGTGACGTTTACCGCCCGGCTGCTATCGAGCAGTTGAAGGTAGTCGGAGCACAGGTCGATACACCTGTCTTTGAAATGGGCACCATCAGTCCGGTGGAGATTGCCAAAAATGCAATCAAACACGCCAAGGACTATGGCAACGACATCGTCATCCTGGATACTGCTGGACGCTTGCACATCGACGAACAGCTGATGCAGGAGTTGCAGGACATCAAGTCGGAGGTCCATCCTCACGAGATTCTGCTGGTAATCGATGCGATGACCGGTCAGGACGCAGTCAATGTAGCACAGAGCTTCAATGATACGCTGGGAATCGACGGCGTAATCCTCACCAAGCTCGACGGCGACACCCGAGGCGGTGCAGCACTGTCGGTTCGGGCGGTCACCGGAAAGCCAATCAAGTTTGCCGGTATCGGCGAAAAGCTTGAGGACCTGGAGGTCTTCCATCCCGACCGTATGGCATCCCGTATCCTGGGCATGGGTGACGTACTCACCCTGATTGAAAAGGCACAGGATGAGGTCGATGAGAAGAAGGCAATGGAAGTTGCCCAGAAACTCAAGGAAAATTCTTTTGATATGAGCGACCTGCTCGAACAGATCAAGCAGGTTAGAAATATGGGACCTTTGGGAAAGATTCTGGAGATGTTCCCCGGAATGTCCGGCAAGATCACCGATGAAACGGCGCAGGCGGGCGAACAGGAGATCAAATATCTGGAAGCAATCATCAATTCGATGACCAAAGAAGAAAGAGCAAACCCGGACATCATCAATCCTGCCAGAAAGCGCAGAATCGCAGCGGGCAGCGGCACCGACGTACCGCGTGTCAACCGTGTTCTCAAGCAGTACAAGCAGATGAAAGAGATGATGAAGATGCTCGGCGGCAAGGGCAAAGGCAGCAAACGCCGCAGAAGAATGCCCTTTAATCCCGCAATGCTCAAGAATATGCCGCCCATGTAAAACAGTTTATCAAATTCCTGATTTATGGGGAAATTGATATAGAGTATTTGAAAGGTTCAGGAGGTGACAGAAATGGCTGTTAAAATTAGACTTCGCAGAATGGGTGCGAAAAAAGCTCCATTCTACCGTATCGTTGTAGCTGATTCCCGTTATCCACGCAACGGCAGATTCATCGAAGAGATCGGTTACTATGATCCGGCAAAAACTCCGGTAACAGTACAGATCGACGCTGAAAAAGCAAAGAAATGGATGTCCAACGGCGCTCAGCCAACCGACACAGTTCGATCCCTGCTCAAAGCGAACAATATCCTGTAGGAGGTAATCGCACATGCAGGAACTGATTGTTACTATTGTGAAAGGTCTTGTAGATGATAAGGACGCTGTTTGTGTCACCGTCGATTTGCCGAAGGAAGATGGAACGGTTGTCTACCACCTCCATGTCGCACCAGACGATATGGGTCGTGTCATCGGAAAACAGGGCAGGATTGCAAAAGCAATCCGTACAATCGTAAGATCCGCTGCCGGTAAGGTTGAGCAGAAGGTAGTTGTAGAGATCGACTAAACGGTCTCTGCTTCCGGTATCTGAACAGGATCATCCGAAAGGGCGCAAGGGCAGTTTAAGCCCTGGGCGTCCTTTTTTTGTAGATAGAAACCATATTTTAGAAGTAGGGGAAAAGATTATCTTGGGAGAAGCTGCTAATCAGCGGACGGCTCCCGAGGAAAAAGAAGCTTTATAAATGGCATGCCGCATTGCCGGTTGATGGAAAACGAAAGGAGAAGCGTATGCGAAAAGAGTATATCGAAGCGGGAAAAATCGTGACCACCCACGGAGTAAAGGGAGAAGTGAAGCTGTATCCCTGGTGTGATGACCCGGAGATGTTTTTGGACATCGAAACGATTTATCTCGATGCCAAGGGACAAAAGCCGATGACACTGGAAGGAGTGCGCTTTGCCAAGGAGATGCCGCTGCTGAAGCTGGAGGGCATCCATTCGATCGACGATGCGGCAAAACTGCGGGACAAGATTATCTATATCCACCGCGATGACATCCCGATGGAGGAGGGCGAATATCTCATCCAGGATTTGATGGGACTCAAGGTGGTGGATATTGACGACGGACACCTTTACGGTGAGCTGACACAGGTCAGCCCGACCGGAGCTAACGACGTCTACCACATCCGTTTTGCCGATGGTAAGGAGCGTCTGATCCCAGCTATCCCGCAGGTGGTGCTGGAGGTCGACTTGGACGGCGGCGTGATGAAGATTCGTCCGCTGGAGGGATTGTTTGACGATGAGGATTGATATTGCTACCCTTTTTCCTGAGATGTGCGAGGCGGTACTGGGTGAAAGCATCATCGGACGGGCAAGACGGGCAGGAAAACTGGAGATACACTGTCACAACATCCGCGACTACACCCAGGACAAGCACCGCAGGGTGGATGATACCCCGTACGGCGGCGGCAAGGGGATGCTGATGCAGACCGAACCAATCTACAACTGCTACCAGGCGGTGTGTGAAATGATTGCAGCCAAACCGCATGTCATCTATATGTCCCCAAAGGGACAACCCTTCAGCCAACAGCGCGCAATCGAGCTGCGGGAGTATGAGAATATTTTCATCCTGTGCGGGCATTATGAAGGAGTGGACCAGCGGGTGCTGGACGAGATTGTGGATGAGGAGATTTCGTTGGGGGATTATGTCCTCACCGGAGGAGAGCTGGGCGCGCTGGTGGTCGCCGATGCGGTGGGAAGATTATGCCCCGGCGTGCTGTCCGAGGAGGTCTGTTTTACCGAGGAGAGCCATTACAGCGGTCTGTTGGAATATCCGCAGTACACCCGCCCGCCGGTGTGGCATGGGATGGAGGTGCCGGCGGTGCTGTCGAGCGGACACCATGCCAACATCCTCAAATGGCAGCGGGAGCAGTCGATTTTGGAAACAGCAAAAAAACGTCCCGACCTGCTGTGGCGTGCCATCGAAGAAGGAAAGCTGGATAAAAAGGAGCTTGCCTTTGCCAGACAGCTGCTGGAAGAAGAGGATGAATAGCAGCCGTTTGTTTGTCAGCAGCATAAACTGTTATAGGAGAAGAAGTCTTGGACCGTTGGTGCAATGGTAAAAAGACGGTGGATAAAAAATGTAGAGAATGACAGCTATGTTGAAAACTTTGTAGTGAATTGCGCCAAAGACCCACTCTTTTTCCACCGCGCATATAGAAAAGTAGCAGAAAATCACAGAGGGATGGAAAAGAATATCAAAATATGCGTTGACGAAAAAAAGCTTTGTGATATAATAATTTGTGTCAAGAATCAGTCGGCACAAAAAATCGGAGAGAAAGCGTTTCCCTCCTGTTTTTGTGCATCTGAAATTGAGCATATTTTAAACATCTTAGAATAGGGGAGTAACTGAAATGTTTGTAAAAGAAGTAGTGGTACAAAACCAGGTTGGTCTTCATGCTCGTCCGGCAACATTCTTTATCCAGAAAGCAAATGAGTTCAAAGCTTCTGTTTGGGTAGAGAAGGAAGATCGCAGAGTCAACGCCAAGAGCCTTCTGGGCGTGCTTTCCTTGGGTATCGTCGGTGGTACAACCATCCGCATCATCGCTGATGGCGCAGATGAGAAGGAAGCTGTTGAGAGTCTGGTAGAACTGGTAGAGTCCGGTTTCGCTGAATAATCACAGTCAGCCGCCGAAAACTTCGGCTACGGATCAGTCGCATATAAACCTGTACAGGTGTATCGGCCGCTTTTAAAAGGGTCGGTACACCTTTTTTCATACCATCGCATGGCAGGAGGACAAACGATTGGACAATCCAAGACTGGAATATCTGAGAGAAAAGGTAAAAAAATTGCCCTTGCAGCCGGGAATCTACATCATGAAGGACAAAAAGGGGCAGATCATTTATATCGGCAAGGCAAAGGCGCTGAAAAATCGGGTCAGCAGCTATTTTCGCAGCGTGGAAAAACATACGCCGAAGGTTTATCGCATGGTGGAAAATGTATGGGACTTTGAATACATCGTTACCTCCAGCGAATTTGAAGCGCTGGTGCTGGAATGCAGCTTTATCAAACAACACACTCCCAAGTATAATATCCTGCTCAAAGATGATAAGGGCTACCACTATATTCGGGTGGGCGGCGGCGAGTATGGAAAGATTACTGCCTGCCACCAGCCGCAGAAGGACGGTGCGCGCTATCTGGGACCTTATATCTCCGGTTATGTGGTCAAGCAGACGGTGGACGAGGTGAACAAGGTGTTTTTGCTGCCGACCTGCAACCGGAATTTCCCGCAGGAGATTGGAAAGCAGCGCCCGTGCTTAAATTATCACATCAAGCAGTGCATGGCGCCGTGCAGCGGCAAAATCAGCCCACAGGAGTATGCGGAGGCATTGGAAGAAGCGGTCAGCTTCTTAAAAGGCTCAAGCGCCAACATCCAGAAGATTCTGACCCAGAAGATGATGCAGGCGGCAGAAGCGATGCAGTATGAAAAGGCTGCCCGTTACCGCGACCGCATCCGTGCCATTCAGGGTCTTGCAGAAAATCAGAAGGTGGTGTCCATTCGCTATGAGGAGGAGGACGTCATCGCTCTGGTGCAGTCGTCGGTCAAATGCTGTGCGGTGGTTTTGCAGTTTCGGGATTACCGCCTGGTGGACAAGGAATACTTCATGCTCGATGAATTGAGCGAGTTTGCACAGAACGCCTCGCTCACAGACAGCAAGGAGCAGGCGGTCGAACCGATGATGCAGGAGCTGCGGACCCAGTTTGTGCTGCGCTACTATGACATGAAGCAGCAGGTGCCCAAGGCGGTCGTTCTGGACGGACCACCCAGCTGCCAGCAGGAGCTGGAGGAATATCTTTGTCAAAAGGCACAGCGCAGCGTGCAGCTGCTGCTGCCGCAGAAGGGCGACCAGATGAAGCTGCTTCAGATGGCAAAGGAAAACGCCAGCCAACAGATTGCCGAGCAGACCCGACGGACCAGCCGGGAGATTTCGGCGCTGGACGAGCTGGCAAGGCTGCTTGGGCTTCATCAGGTGCCAAACTACATCGAAGCGTATGATATTTCCAACATCGGAAGCGAAACCATCGTGGCAGGCATGGTGGTCTTTGAGGGCGGCAGACCGCTCAAGGGCGCCTACCGCAAGTTTTCGGTCCGTTCGGTGGTGGGCAAGCCGGACGACTACGCTTCCATGCGGGAGGTGCTCACCCGCCGTCTGGAGCGGTATGAGCAGCACAAGCAGGAGGGTGTCGGCTTTGGCAGATTGCCCGACCTCATCCTCCTGGACGGCGGCAGAGGTCATGTGGCAGCGGTCAAGCCGCTGGTGCGCCAGATGGGCTTTGACATCCCGATTTTCGGTATGGCAAAGGACGACCGCCACCGCACCCGGACCATTGCTACTGAGGATGGAGAGCTTTCGGTTTCCTCCTTCCGCGCCGCCTTTGACCTGCTGACCAGTATACAGGACGAGGTCCACCGTTTTTCCATCGGCTATTCCCGCTCCAAGCACGCCAGCCGTGCGATGGAGTCGGTGCTGCGCTCGGTGGAGGGAATCGGGGAAAAACGGGCAAAGAACCTCTTCCTGCGCTTTCGCACCCTAAAGGCAATGGAGGCTGCCACTGTGGAGCAGCTGGAGGAAACGCCGGGTATGACCCACCTGACTGCCCTTAACCTCTATCGTTATCTGCATGAGAACGACGGACAATAACGAACAAGGTGTAAAATGTCGGGATGGCATTGACAAATGAGGGAAAAATGAAGATAATAAAAGGGAATCCAAACGAACGATTCTGTTCATAGAATAGAAAGGAAATCAATATGAGAGTTACCACCGGTCTTGCAAGAGGAAGGACACTTGTTGCTCCGCAGGGAATGGACACCAGACCTTCTTCGGATATGACAAAGCAGGCAGTGTTCAATATTATTCAGAATTATGTGGAGGGCTGCACCTTTTTGGACCTGTTTGCAGGCTCCGGTCAAATGGGCATCGAGGCGCTCAGCCGCGGAGCCAAGCACGCAGTCTTTGTGGATGCCGCTTCTAAAGCGGTTGAAGCGGTCCGCGCAAACCTTAAGCACTGCAAGCTGTCCGACCAGGCAAAGATTGCCCAGATGGATGCCGCTTCCTTCTTAAAGAGTACGACCACCCGGTTCGACATCGTCTTCCTCGACCCACCGTACCAGCAGAAGATTATCGACGCAGTGCTGCCGATGGTTGTCGGACAGATGGCTCCGCAGGGAATCATCCTGTGTGAAACCGAGCGCAACGAGCAGCTGCCCGAGTCGGCAGGCGACTATGAGATTGCCAAGACCTATTTTTACGGTAAAGCAAAGATTACAGCCTATCGCCGCAAAGAGGGTCAGGAGGAAGAATAAGGATGGAACGACAGGAAAGGATCGCGGTGGTGCCCGGTAGCTTTGACCCAATCACCAAAGGGCACATGGACATCATCCGCCGTGCGCAGACGTTGTTTGACAAGGTGATTGTGCTGGTGGTCATCAATGCAGCCAAAAACCCATGCTTCTCGTTAGAGGAGCGGGTGGAGCTGATCAAAGCGTCGGTGGAGGGCATCGACTCGATTGAGGTGGACTGCTTCAGCGGTCTGCTGGTCGATTATGTGAAAAAGGTAGGTGCCTGCGCCATCGTCAAAGGACTGCGTGCAGTATCCGACTTTGAATATGAATTCCAGCAGGCTCTGATCAACAAGGAGCTTTACAGCGGGGTGGAAACGGTATTTTTTACCACCAGTGCAGAAAACCAGTATCTCAGCTCCAGTGTTATCAAGCAGATTGCTTCGCTGGGAGGAAATATCCGTATGTTTGTCCCTGAGCAGGTGCATGACCGCATTGTGCAGCGGCTGACCCAGGAGGATGCACAATAACAAGGAGGAACCAAAGATGAACATTGATGAAATCCTGAATATGATCGATGATATGCTGGAGGAAGCGTGGAGCCTCCCATTTTCCGGCGGTCGCTGTGTAGTGGATGCCCAGAAGGTGAAGGAGTGCATTGAGGACATCCGCTTGAATCTGCCGGGGGAAATCAAGCAGGCAAAGATGATTGTGGCAGACCGCAACGACATCATCAAAAGTGCGGAACGGCAGGCAGAAAGCGCACTGCGCAAGGCAGAGGAACGCGCAAGGATGCTGATTGCACAGGAGGAGATTGTGAAGCAGGCGCAGGAAAAGGCAGCGGACATTATCGCACAGGCGCAGATGGCTGCTAAGGAAATCCGCCGCGCTTCCCACGAATTCTCCGATTCCATCCTCAAGGAAACAGAGGAAAATTTGAGCAGCTCGCTGAAAAATGTGCGCGACACCCGTCAGGCGCTGCGCAATGCGACCAGCAAATCCAAACAGCAGATGCCAAAGGAAAACTGATCTGAAACAAAAAGCTGCTTTGTCAAAAAGCAGCTTTTTGTTGATGTGAAAAAGAGGTGAATGGATGAGTACGACCGCAATCAAGTGGCTGGCACTGGTGCTGATGCTGGTGGACCATCTGGGAGAATTTTTTCCACAGAGCGTTCCGCTGTGGTTTCGGTGGCTGGGCAGGATGTCGGCGCCGTTGTTTTTGTTCTGTCTGGCACAAGGGCTAGAAAAAACCAGCAGCCGTCCGCGATATATCCGCCGGCTGTGGCTTGGGTCCGCTGCGATGGGATTGGGAAACTTTGTGCTGGTACATATTTTTCCAAAGGCGCCGGTCCGCTTAAACAACAATATCCTCTCCACCATGGTGGTGATTGCAGCGATTGTTTGGCTGTGCGAGAGCTTTGATGAGGAGCATCCGCGCCGTGACCGACTGACCAGACCCAAAACGGCACTGGCAGGATTTTTTCTGGTGCAGGTGACAGTCATCCTGCTGTCAAATGCAGTGCAGCCGCTGGACCGCTATCTGCCGGGGCTGCTCAACGGATTTTTCCCGAACCTTGCCTTTTGCGAGGGCAAGCTGGATGTGGTGGTGCTGGGACTGCTGCTCTACTTTTTGCGCAAAAGTCCCAAAAGGATGTCGGTGGGCTACTGCCTGTACTGTGCGATGCAGCTGGGTGTTTCGATGATGATGGCAGTCAGCCTCCATGATTTTGGCTTCCTCTTTTTCCGTATGTACCAGTGGATGATGATTGGCTCTCTTCCGGTGATACTGTGCTACAACGGGAAGCGCGGAAAGGGTGGAGGCAGGTTTTTTTATTGGTTTTATCCGGTGCATATCTGGATTTTGTTCGTGCTGTCTAACCTTGTGTAAACAAGGTGGATATAAAAAATACCGCCCTTCCTTCTAAGCAGAAAAGGCGGTGTAAATGGATTTGTCAAAAGGAGAGAGAAAAATGAACACAACATCCAATTCTTTGTGGGTAGGCTACGCGCTGCTGTCGGCGGTTTTTGCCGCGCTGACCTCCATTCTGGCAAAGCTTGGCATCAGCGGCATCGATTCCAATCTTGCCACCGCGATTCGGACGGTGGTGGTGCTGGTGATGGCATGGGGAATCGTTTTTATGACAGGAGTCAACAAGCAGCTGCCGAATATCGGCGCGCGCTCCTGGATTTTTTTGATTCTTTCAGGAATCGCGACCGGACTGTCCTGGCTGTTTTACTACCGTGCGCTCCAGCTGGGAGATGCCAGCAAGGTGGTGCCGATTGATAAATCCAGCGTGGTCATCAGCATGATATTGGCGTTTGTCATTTTGAAGGAAAAGATTACCTGGCAAACGCTGCTGGGCGGTCTGCTGATTACGGCGGGGACCTTTGTGCTCATCTTATAGAGAAAAATTTGTCAAATTGACAGAAAATCAAAACTGTTTCTATCATGGCTGACTAAGTTTCAAAAAATCTATTGCATTTTGAGATAAAAAACGTTATCTTATAAGAGTAGAACATGAACCTTCTTTTGAGAGGAGCGGCTGGGCAAAATCCACCTGCTCCACCTGAAATTCTTTGCCATCCAGGTAGGAGAGGATACCGGCATCGGTGGAAAAACAGAACCGGAGCTTGTAGGCGTACAGCGCCTGATGGTGGTAGCCGTTGCCCTTGTTCTGGGCGTTGGTACCGTATTTGGTGTCGCCGACCAACGGATGTCCATAAAATGCCATGTGCGCACGAATTTGGTGGGTGCGTCCGGTCTTGAGGTCCACCTCCAACAGGCTGGTTTTCCCGTCGGTGCGCAAGGTGCGGTAGCTGGTGATGATGGTCTTGCTGCCGGGCACCTGATTTTTAAAGACGCGCACTTGATTTCGCTGGCTGTCCTTGAGCAGAAAGTCGCGCAGGGTCCCGCTTTTTGGCTGCATCACGCCGTGTACCAGGCACAGGTAGAGCTTGGTCAGTTCGCGGTCCTTCACCTTCTGGTTGAGGATGCGCAGCGCCTGCGCATTTTTGGCAGCGATGACAATGCCGCCGGTGTTGCGGTCGATGCGGTTGCACAAAGCAGGAACAAAGCTCTGCTCGGCATCCGGCTGATATTCCCCTTTGTTGTACAGATAGTGCAGGATACGGTTGATGAGGGTGTCCGGCGTGTTGTCGTCATCCTCGTGGACGACCAGTCCGGGCTTTTTGTCCACCAGCAGGATGTTCTGGTCCTCATAGACCACCTGGATGCGGTCGGGTACCTTTAAAAAGACCAGGTCCTGACGACCTTCCCCGAAAAATTCGTCGTTGATGTACAGTTCCAGCAAATCGCCCTGCGAAAGGCGGTCCTGCGGCTGACAGCGCTTTTTGTTCAGCTTGATGCGTTTAAGACGAAAAGATTTGTACAGCAGTCCCTGCGGCAGAGCGGGCACTGTTTTTTCTATAAATTTGCTGACCCGTTGTCCGGCGTCGTTGGAATTGATAATGAAGGATTTCATAAGGAATAGACCTCTTTCTGTGATCGGCGGTTTTGAAGGGCTTGGGTGATATGATTATAACATACCATGAAAATTTTGCAACACAGCCAAAGGGCAGGAGGGAAAAACCATTACAGAGCATAAAGAAAATACACAGTCTGCCCCGGCAGGTAAAAAGACGAATCTGCACGCAGGGCATCGTGATCGCCTGAAAAAGCGTTTTGATGCGGTGGGAGAAAGAGGCTTTGAGGATCACACGCTGCTGGAGCTGCTGTTGTTTTATGGGGTGCCGCAGAAGGACACCAATCCCATTGCCCATCGGCTGATCGAGCGGTTCGGCAGTCTGCCTGCGGTACTGGAAGCGCCCGCGCGGGAGTTGATGCAGGTCGAAGGGGTGGGAGAAAATGTCGCAAGGCTGCTCAAGGTGACCCAGGCAATGCGCTGTCGCTGCACCCAGCAGCAAACTGCCCGCCAAAAGGTGGTGCTCAATTCCTCCTTGAAGGCGGGAGAATACCTCTGCTCTCTGCTGCAAGGCAGAGAAACCGAGGCACTTTTGCTGGTCTGTCTGGATGCGGGAAAGGCGGTGCGCCACTGCGAGCAGCTGGAAAGCGGTGTTTCGGACAGTATCTCTACCACCCTGCGGCAGATCGCACAGCTGTGTGTCAACCGCAACGTCCATGACATCATTTTGGCGCACAACCATCCCAGCGGTCTGGTGCATCCCTCGCGGGAGGACATCGTGATGACCCGCAAGGCGCAGGATTTTTTACAGGAAATTGGAGTAAACCTGCTGGACCATTTCGTTATAACCGATAAGGAATTTTATTCAATGAAGGACCATAGGCTTTTTTAAGCTTTAGGGTATAAGTCAAGTATCTTTGCAGACGGAAAAATATCCTGCAAAGACCAAAAGGAGGAGAACGAAAATGAAAAAAACGCTGGCAATGCTGATGACAGCAACAATGGTCCTGTCCATGGGTGTGGGCGCAAGCGCAGCAGAGAATGGGTACAGCATCTCGCTGCAAAACAACAAGCTGACCCTTTCCAGCAGCGAAAACACCGTTACCTATCAGCTGGAGGAGGACGAGATTCTTCTGGGACAGAGTGCGGCAGGCGGCATCGCGGTTTCTTTCCTTGACAAGGAGGACGGCAGCAAGAAGGTCAGCCTGGGCGAGCAGAAGCAGGTGACAGTGACCGGTGACATCGATCAGCTGCGCATCAGCAAAACGCTCGATAAAGAATACAGCATCTATCTGGACGAAGATGCAGATGTCAACACCCTGTTTTCTAACGGTGATGCAAGAATTGTGGTGGAGGGTGAGCTTACCAAAGCATATCTGACCTCGGGTGCGGCAAAATTGACCGCAAAAGCCGACAGCGAAGTGGACACGGTTTATGCAAAGAATGAGAACTGTGTCAAAGGTCTTTTGAGCCACCACATCAAGAAATATGAGGAAGGAACGCAGATCGACAGCTTCAACTACGGACCTCGTTCTTCCGGCACCTACTACAGAAATGGACGCAGCTACGGCTACCGCAGCGACCTGGGCGTTTCCGGTATCGTAGACCGCGGTGACCGCATCAGCTTTGACTGCGACGTTTCCGGCGCTACCGTTCGTTGGAACGGCAGCGAAATCGGTACCACCGACCGCGGCAGCAACACCTTTGATGTGGACCGCAACCGTTATCGCGACGACCGTCTGACCATCTCCAAGGACGGCTATGAAACCGAGGTTATCTATCTGGATAACTACTATGGAGAATACTACCGCTACAAACGCAGCAGCCGTGGTTACAACTACTGGAGAGAGTAGTAAGCAGACACCTTCGAAAAAAATTACATTTTGCACATTCGGCAGACCTCCTGAGCAGGAGGTCTGCCGAATCGTTTATGGAGAAAGAACGGGGCACAGCAACAAAACTTGCGCTTTTAACGGAAAAGAAATTGACTTGCGGTTTGCATAGTGCTAAAATCAAGAGAGGAAATCGACAAAAAAAGGAGGCAGAAAAATGGAGCAGACAGAAAAATTTGAGCTGGTCAGCGACTATCAGCCGACCGGTGACCAGCCGCAGGCGATCGAGCGGCTGGCAGAAGGCGTGCTGCACGGAGATAAGGAGCAGACCCTGCTGGGAGTGACAGGTTCAGGCAAAACCTTCACCATGGCAAACATCATCCAGAAGGTCAATCGCCCGACGCTGGTGCTGGCGCACAACAAGACGCTGGCAGCACAGCTGTGTTCGGAGTTCAAGGCATTTTTTCCGAACAATGCGGTGGAATACTTTGTGTCCTACTACGACTATTACCAGCCGGAAGCCTATATCGCCAACACCGACACCTACATCGAAAAGGACAGCGCCATCAACGACGAAATCGAAAAGCTGCGCCATTCGGCAACCTCCGCTTTGTCCGAGCGGCGGGACGTCATCATCGTCGCCAGCGTGTCCTGCATCTATTCGCTGGGCGACCCAATCGACTACCGCAATATGGTCATCTCCCTGCGGACCGGTATGCGCAAGGAGCGGGACGAACTGACCAAAAAGCTGGTCGAGCTGCAATATGAGCGCAACGACATCAACTTTATCCGAAACAAGTTTCGGGTGCGCGGCGACGTGGTGGAAATTTTTCCCTCCTATTCGGGCGATACCGCTGTGCGGGTGGAATTTTTCGGGGATGAGGTGGACCGCATTTCCGAAATCAACACCGTCACCGGAGAGGTCAAAAATGTAGTTTCACACGTTGCCATCTACCCTGCGTCCCACTATATCGTACCGAGGGAGAAGATGCAGCAGGCGCTTGGAGAAATCCGCGAGGAGATGGAGCAGCGAGTGGCTTACTTTAAAGCCAACGACAAGCTGATTGAGGCGCAGCGCATCATGGAGCGCACCAACTATGATATGGAGATGCTGACCGAAATCGGCTTTTGCAAGGGCATCGAAAACTATTCCCGCGTCCTTTCCGGTCGTGCGCCGGGCAGCTGCCCGTATACCCTGCTCGATTACTTCCCGGAGGATTTTCTGCTGTTTGTGGACGAGTCGCACGTCACCCTGCCGCAGGTGAGAGGAATGTACGGCGGCGACCAGGCGCGCAAAAAAAATCTGGTGGATTACGGCTTCCGCCTGCCGTCCGCCTTTGATAACCGCCCGCTGACCTTCGATGAATTTTACGGGAAACTCAATCAGGTCATCTTTGTCAGTGCAACGCCCGGCGCCTTTGAAAAGGAAAAGAGCGCCCGCATCGTCGAGCAGGTCATCCGACCGACCGGTCTGGTCGACCCGGAGATCGACGTGCGCCCGGTGGATGGACAGATCGACGATCTGCTTTCTGAAATCAACGCCCGCACCGAAAAGGGAGAGCGGGTGCTGGTGACCACCCTGACCAAAAAGATGGCAGAGGACTTGACCGGCTATTTTGAAAACATGGGCGTTCGGGTGCGGTATATGCACCACGACATCGACACCATCGAGCGAATGGAGATCATCCGTGACCTGCGCCTTGGAGAATTTGATGTGCTGGTGGGCATCAACCTACTGCGAGAGGGCTTGGACATCCCGGAGGTTTCGCTGGTGGCAATCCTGGATGCAGACAAGGAAGGCTTTTTGCGCAGCGAAACTTCGCTGGTGCAGACCATCGGACGAGCGGCAAGAAATGCCAACGGCAAGGTCATCATGTACGCCGATTCGGTCACCGATTCGATGGAGCGCGCCATCAGCGAAACCTACCGCCGCCGAGAGGTGCAGTTAAAATATAACGAGGAGCATGGGATCGTTCCACAGACCATCAAAAAGGATGTGCGGGAGATTTTGGAAATTTCTACCCGTGAGCACACCGAAAAGATGGGCAAGGGCAAAAAGCGGATGAGCCAGACCGAGCTGCGTGCGACCATCGAAAAGCTGACGGCAGAGATGAAAAATGCCGCACAGATTCTGGAGTTTGAACACGCAGCTTACCTGCGCGATAAAATCAAAAAGCTGAAAGAACAGTACACCGCCAATCCCAATCTGAAAATTATGAAGGATGCGCAGGAAAGCAGCGGGAACAAGGGAAGAAAAAAACGTTAAAAAACAAAAGCAGACAGGGAGGGGAACAGGATGGAACCAAAAGAAGTACAGAAATATATGGAGCATCTGGTGCAGCTGCTGCGCCAACAGTTTGGAGAACAGCTGCTCTATGTGGGATTGCAGGGAAGCTGCCGACGTGGAGAGACGACCGAAAACAGCGACATCGACGCAGTGGTTGTGCTGGAGGAGCTGAGCATCCCTCATTTGCAGCAGTACAGGGACATCCTGTGCCGGCTGGGACAAAAGGAGAAAAGCTGCGGCTTTATCTGCGGCAGAAAGGAACTGGCAGGCTGGAACCCTTTGGAAAGCTGTCTGATGCTGCATGAAACGCTGGACCTGTACGGAAAGCTGGAGGAGCTGATGCCGCCCTACACCCAGGAGGATGTTCGGGTTTATCTCAAGCTCAATCTGGGAAACCTCTACCATGAGCTGTGCCATCGGTATCTGCACAGCGGACAGCTGGAGCAAGAGCTGCCAAGGATGTACAAGTCCACCCTTTATCTGCTGCAAAATCTGCACTGGCTGCGAACCGGTGTCTATCCGATGAACACAAGCGAGCTGGAAGCGTGTCTGTGCGGCACCGACCGCCAAATCCTGCTGACGGCAGCACAATATAAGCAGGGAGAAGCGGTCGATGCAAAAGAAGCGTTTGAGCAGCTGTTTGATTGGAGCGCAGAACTGCTGCGCCAGCTGTAATCAATAATCCAAGGTCAACAACAAACCCTCAGGAGGACAGGATGAACGATAAAATTATTATACATGGTGCAAGGGAGCACAACCTCAAGAATATTGATTTGGAGGTTCCACGCGACAAGCTGGTCGTTTTTACGGGACTTTCCGGCTCGGGAAAATCCTCCCTTGCCTTCGATACCATCTACGCAGACGGACAGCGCAGGTATATGGAAAGCCTTTCTTCCTATGCCCGCCAGTTTTTGGGAATGATGGAAAAACCGGATGTGGACGAAATCACCGGGCTGTCGCCGGCAATTTCCATCGACCAGAAGACCACCTCTAAAAACCCACGTTCCACAGTGGGCACTGTCACCGAAATCTATGACTACCTGCGCTTGCTGTACGCCCGCATCGGCATCCCGCATTGTCCGGTGTGCGGCAGGGAAATCCGCCAGCAGACGGTGGACCAGATGGTGGACAAAATCATGGAGCTGCCGCAGCGGACCAAAATCCAGATTCTGGCTCCGATTGTGCGCGGAAAGAAAGGGACCCATCAAAAGGAGTTTGAGCGGGCAAAAAAATCCGGCTATGTCCGTGTGCGGGTGGATGGAAATTTGTACGAGCTGAGCGAGGAAATTGCTCTGGAAAAAAATAAAAAGCACAACATCGAGATTGTAGTGGACCGACTGGTGGTGCGGGAGGACATCCAGTCCCGCCTGACCGACTCGCTGGAAACTGCCATCGGTCTGACCGGCGGACTGGTGCTGGTGGACGTTATTGACGGCGAGGAGATGCTCTTCTCCCAGAACTACGCCTGTCCGGAGCACAACATCAGCATTGAGGAATTGAACCCGCGGATGTTCTCCTTCAATAACCCGTTCGGCGCCTGTGAAAAATGTACGGGCTTAGGCACCTTTATGAGTATCGACCCGGATTTGGTCATCCCGGATAAGGATAAAAGCATCCGCGAAGGTGCGATTCGGGCAAGCGGCTGGTACTACGCAGAGGGCGGCATCGCCCAGATGTACTACCAGAGTCTATCGGAGCACTACCATTTTTCGCTGGACACACCGATTAAAGAGCTGCCCAAGCAGGTGGTGGACATCCTGCTGTACGGCACCAAGGGAGAAAAAATCAAGATGGTGCGGGACACCCAGGACATCAAATCCACCTACTACACCGAGTTTGAAGGGGTTGCCAACAACCTGGAACGTCGTTTTCGGGAGACTTCCTCCAACTGGATGCGGGAGGAAATCACCACCTGGATGAATGCGGTGGACTGCCCGCAGTGCCACGGAGACCGCTTAAAGAAGGAAAGTTTGTCGGTGCTGATTGGCGGCATGAACATCAGCCAGCTGTGCCGCCTGTCGGTAACAGCGATGCTGGACTTTTTTGATCAGCTGCAACTGACCGAAAAGGAGCAGCAGATTTCCCATCAGGTCATCAAGGAGATTCGCTCCCGACTGGAATTTTTGCGCAATGTAGGACTGGAATATCTGACCCTGTCCCGTGCTTCTGCCACCCTGTCGGGCGGGGAAAGCCAGCGTATCCGGCTGGCTACCCAGATCGGCAGCTCGCTGATGGGTGTTTTATATATTCTGGACGAGCCGAGCATCGGACTGCATCAGCGGGACAACGACAAGCTGATTGCCACCCTGCGCCATCTGCGTGACCTGGGCAACACCGTCATCGTGGTCGAACACGATGAGGATACCATGTACGCCTCCGACTATATCGTGGACATTGGACCGGGAGCGGGTGTACACGGTGGCGAGGTGGTGTGTGCGGGTACTCTGGAGGAAATCATGGCGTGTGACCGCTCGGTGACCGGGCAGTATCTCAGCGGCAAAAAGTTTATTCCGGTGCCTGCAACCCGACGGGAGGGCAACGGAAAATGGCTGACCGTCAAGGGTGCGCAGCAGAACAACCTGAAAAAGGTCAACGCCAGCATCCCGTTGGGGACCTTTACGGCAGTGACCGGCGTGTCCGGCTCGGGAAAATCTTCCCTTATCAATGAAATCCTCTATAAAGGGCTGGCAGCAAAACTCAATCAGGCAAAGGCGCGTCCCGGCAAGCACAAGGAAATCGTAGGCATCGAGGAGCTGGATAAGGTCATCGAAATCAGCCAGAGTCCGATTGGAAGAACGCCGCGCTCCAACCCTGCCACCTACACCGGCGTATTCACCGATATTCGACAGCTGTTTGCACAGACTGCCGAAGCCAAGGCGCGCGGCTATGACAGCGGCAGGTTTTCCTTCAACGTCAAGGGCGGCAGGTGCGAAGCCTGCGAGGGCGACGGCATTTTGCAGATTGAGATGCACTTTTTGCCGGACATCTATGTCCCGTGCGAGGTCTGCAAGGGCAAACGCTACAATCGGGAAACACTGGAGGTAAAATATAAGGATAAAAACATCAGCGACGTGCTGGAGATGACCGCAGAGGAAGCGGCGGTCTTTTTTGAAAATATCCCGAAGATTGCACGCAAGATTCAGACGCTGTGCGATGTCGGTCTGGGTTACGTCAAGCTGGGACAACCGGCGACCACCCTGTCGGGCGGAGAGGCGCAGAGGGTCAAGCTGGCGACCGAGCTTTCCAAGCGGGCGACCGGCAGAACCATCTACATCCTGGATGAACCGACTACCGGTCTGCACGCAGCGGATGTACACAAGCTCATCGAGGTGCTTCAGACGCTGGTGGATTCCGGCAATACGGTGGTGGTCATCGAGCATAATCTGGATGTCATCAAAACAGCAGACTATATCATCGACCTTGGACCCGAGGGAGGAGATCGAGGCGGTCAGATTGTTGCTACCGGAACACCGGAGCAGGTGGCACAGTGCGAAGGCTCCTACACCGGAAAATATCTGAAGAAGGTGCTGGAAAAGGCACAGAAGCAGCACCCGTTTCCACCACAGTAAAGCATGATGGAAAAAGGGAAACAAAAAGACGATGATTTGTGATTTTTGTACCTTTACACTCTTATACTGCTTTGGTATAATTGTTGTATCAACTTAAGCTCAAAAGAAAGGAAGATGTACAATGTCCGCAGTAAAAATCACCGAAGGAATCTACTCGGTAGGGATCATGAACCCGAATATGAGGGTGTTTGATATTGTGATGAAGACCGACTCGGGTACCTCCTACAACTCCTATCTGGTCAGAGGCAGCGAAAAGACCGCTCTGATCGAAACCTGCCATGAGAGCTTTTTTGAAGAGTATCTGGAAAATATCAAAGAAGTCTGCAAGTTTGAGGAAATTGACTATATCGTTATGAACCACAACGAGCCGGACCACTCCGGTTCGTTGGCAAAGCTGCTGGAGCTGATGCCAAACGCACAGCTGATTGCTTCGATTGCAGGTGCAAACTATCTGAAAAATATCACCAACCGCTGTGATTTGGATATTCACAAGGTCAAGGACGGAGAGGTCCTCGATTTGGGCGGCTTGAGCCTGACCTTCCTGTCTGCACCGAACCTGCACTGGCCGGATTCGATGTTCACCTGGGTCAAAGAGGCAAACACCCTGTTCACCTGCGACTTTTTGGGCTGCCACTACTGCGAGCCATACACCTTTGATACCCGCATTGCTTATCCAAAGGCTTATGATACCGCTCTGGAGCTGTACTACGGCGCCATCTTCGGTCCATTTGCATCCTTTGTACGCAAGGGTCTGGAAAAAATCAAAGCCCTGCCGCAGCAGCCGGACTACATCTGCACCAGCCACGGTCCGGTCCTGACCAAAGAAGGCAAGATGCAGCAGGTAATGGCAAGCTATGAGGCGTGGTCCGCAGAGCAGCCGGCAGGCGCTGAGCTGATTCCTGTTTTCTACACCTCTGCTTACGGCAACACCGCCAAGCTGGCAAAGAAGATTCAGGAAGGTATTTTGGAGGCAAAACCGGATGCAGACTGCCAGACCTATGACATCATCGAGCACGATATGGCTCAGCTGCACGCGCTGATCAACCACTGCAAGGCGTTTGCTGTCGGCAGCCCGACCCTCAACCGCGATGCGGTTCCACCGGTGTGGAATCTGCTGGCTGGAGTGGATGCAATCAACTCCGGCAAAAAGCCTGCGCTGGTCTTCGGCTCCTACGGCTGGACCGGTGAGGCAGTCGGCAACATCCAGGCTCGTCTTCAGGGACTGAAGATGAACGTCTTTGAGGATGGCTTCAAGGTAGCCTTTGTTCCTACCGAGGACGATTTGGAAGCAGCCAAAGAGCTGGGCAAAAATTTTGCAATGAGCTTCTAATCATTAAAAGAGAGCAGATATTTTGTCTGCTCTCTTTTTTTGCCATAAAAGCAGCAGCACTGCCATAGAATAAACAGGAAAGCATCCTTTGCAGACGGGAAGGTTTTGTGCTAAAATAAGGGTGCAGGATATTTTGAAAATCCAATCAAAGAAAGAAGGAATGGATATGAAGGTACTGTTGTTGAATGGAAGCCCGCACGAAAAGGGATGCACCTACACGGCATTGTGTGAGGTAGCGGGTGCTTTGGAAAAAAATGGAATCGAAACAGAAATCTTCCAGATTGGAAATAAGCCGGTCGCCGGATGCATCGGGTGTGGTTCCTGCCGCAAAACCGGTCGCTGTGTCTTTGAGAGCGGAGTGAATGAGTTTGTGGAGAAGGCAAAGGAGGCAGATGGCTTCATCTTTGGTTCGCCTGTCTACTACGCCAACGCCAGCGGACAGATTTCCTCCTTTTTGGACCGTGCCTTTTACAGCGGAAGCGCCGCTTTTGCCTATAAGCCGGGAGCAGCGGTTGCCAGCTGCCGCCGCGCAGGAACAACAGCAACGCTCGATCAGCTGAACAAGTACTTCACCATCAACTGTATGCCGGTGGTATCCTCCCAGTACTGGAACATGGTACACGGAAATACACCCGAAGAGGTGGTACAGGACAAGGAAGGCTTGCAGATTATGCGCACATTGGGTAACAATATGGCATGGCTGCTGCACTGCATCCAGGCAGGAAAAGAGCAAGGAATCGCTCTTCCAGAGCGGGAGCCGAAGGAAAAAACAAACTTTATCCGCTAAGGAAGGAAAGAGTTTGCAAGGGTGGGCGTTGTCTTTTGGGGACATCGTCTGCCTTTTTTGTTGGAGAATTTTATGTGAGAAGGATAATTTTGTAATGTATATTTTATCTTGCTTATACATAAAAAGCGGCTGTGGAAAATTTATCAAATTTTGCCTTGACAACGGCTGCAAGGCTGATTATAATTAGTTTGACAATCTAATTAAAAGCAACAAACGTTACGTTTAATTGGATGATGGAAAGGATGTTTCAAAATGAAACCGTTTGAAGAACAGCTCAATGAGGTCATCGTCGATACCTACCGGTCGATTTTGCGGGTGGAGGAAAATATCCTCAAGCGTTCAGATCAGACCGATTTAAGCATCAGTGAAATCCACATGCTTGAGGCGGTAGGAAAAGGAAAGGACCGACGCAGGACCATCTCTGAGCTTGCGGAGGTTCTCAACATCACCTTGCCTTCGGTGACGGTGGCAATCAACAAGCTGATGAAAAAAGGCTATGTGGAAAAGGTCCGTGGCGAAGAGGATGGCAGAATCGTGTATGTTTCTTTAACTCGCCAGGGAAGGCGAATCGATTCTGCACACCGCTATTTCCATGAATCCATGGTGCGCAGCATCATCCGCGACATGACCGAGTCGGAGATGCAGGCACTGTACAAAGGGGTCATGAAGCTGGACACTTTTTTAAAGGAGCAGCTGAAGTAGCAGCTGTTTGGAAGGGAGGAAATCGACCGGAAAATGTTTAAGATACTTTCAACCGGAAGCGCGCTGCCGGCGCTGAGCAAGACAAACGACGACCTGTCCACCTTTCTGGATACCAGTGACGAGTGGATTAGTCAGCGCACCGGTATCCGCCAACGCTCGCTGTGCAGCGATGAAACGCTGACCGACCTGCTGACCGTCGCAGCTAAGCAGGCGCTCGAGCGGGCAGGAGTAGAGCCACAGCAGCTGGACCTGATTTTGTGCGCGACCATCCGGGGAGAATATATTACCCCGTCGCAGGCGTGTGTGATTCAGCAGAAGCTGGGTGCAGGCTGTCCTGCGATGGATATTTCGGCGGCGTGTACCGGGTTTGTGTATGCGCTGGATGTGGCAGCCAGCTATTTTGCCAGAAAGAAGGTCAAGAAGGTGCTGGTGCTGGCAGGCGACACCATGAGCCGCCTGGTGGACTGGAACGACCGTTCGACCTGTGTGCTGTTCGGGGACGGTGCAGGCGCTGTTCTGCTGGGCGAGGGCGATTCGCTGCAAAGCATCCATCTGACGGCAAAAGGGGACCCGCAGGTGTTGTGTATTCCGCAGCCGCCGTCCAACAGTCCCTTTGACATCCTGCCGCCACAGCAACCGTTTTTGCAGATGAACGGCAAAGAGGTCTACAAGTTTGCGGTGTCTGCCTTTTGCAGCGATGTGACCGAGGTCTGCTCTCAGGCGGGCATCCAGCCACAGCAGCTGGACTGGTTGATTCCGCATCAGGCAAATCTGCGCATCATCGAGTCGGCACTGCATAAACTCAAGCTACCTTCGCAGCGCTGCCTGACCGGAATCCAGCGGTTGGGCAACACCTCGGCAGCAAGCATCCCGATTGTTTTGGACGAAGCCAACACAAAAGGACTACTGCATCCGGGCGACTGGATTGCATTGAGCGCCTTTGGCGCGGGACTGACCACCGGAGCCTGTGTGCTTCGCTGGTAGAGCAGAGAATAAAAAACGAAAACAATTATTTTAGGAGGAAATCAACATGGTATTGGAAAAGGTAATCGAACTTTTGGCAGAGTATAAGGAATGTGACAGCAGTGAAATCAAGGCGGACTCTACCTTTGATGAGCTGGAGCTGGACAGCTTAGACACCGTAGACCTGCTGATGAGCTTTGAGGATGAGTTCAATGTGCAGCTGGAGATGAGCGAGGAAATCAAGACGGTGGCAGACATCGTTGCGGTAATCGAAAAACAGCTGGCATAACCTTCAAAAAGTGCGGATAAGCTGTCTGGAAAGGAATGTGTGTATAATGATCAAAACCGACCTGTGTGAGCTTTTAGATTTAAAATATCCCATCTTTCAGGGAGGAATGGCATGGATTGCCGATGCTTCCCTGGCGGCTGCGGTCAGCAATGCCGGAGGCTTAGGCATCATCGCTGCGATGAATGCCGACGCCAAATGGCTGCGCGAGGAGATACACAAAGCCCGACAGCTGACCGAACGCCCATTTGGAGTCAATGTGATGCTGATGAGCCCGTTTGCCGATGAGGTAGCGCAGGTCGTGGTAGAGGAGAAGGTCCCGGTGGTCGTCACCGGAGCGGGCAACCCGGGAAAGTACATGAAGCAGTGGGTGCAAGCCGGAATCAAGGTCATCCCGGTGGTAGCTTCTACCGCAATGGCGCGGATGGTCGAGCGCAGCGGTGCGTTTGCAGTCATTGCCGAGGGCGGTGAATCAGGCGGACACATCGGGGAACTGACCACCATGACGCTGGTCCCGCAGGTATGTGATGCGGTGAAAATCCCGGTGCTGGCAGCCGGAGGAATTGCAGACGGCAGGGGTATCGCAGCTGCGCTGATGCTGGGCGCGTGCGGCGTACAGTGCGGAACCCGCTTTCTGGTGGCAAAGGAGTGTACCGTCCATCCCAACTACAAGGCAAAGATTCTCAAGGCAAAGGACATCGACACCATCGCAACCGGAAAACGCCTGGGGCATCCGGTGCGCTGTCTGAAAAATCAGTTCAGCCGTGAGCTGTTCAAGCAGGAATATAACCCGCAGGTCACCGACGAACAGCTGGAGCAGATGGGCGCAGGCGCCTTGAGAAAGGCAGCCAAGGAAGGCGACGAAAAGAACGGCAGCTTTATGGCAGGACAGTGTGCAGCAATGGTCCATCAGGAGCAGACCGCACAGGAAATGATCGAGGAGATGTTCGTGCAGGCAGAGCAGCTGCTGAAAAATAGCCCGAGCTATTGCAGCTAAGGAGGAACAGGATGGGAAAAACAGCATTTCTTTTTGCAGGACAGGGCGCACAGTACACCGGAATGGGCAAGGAGCTGTGCGAAATTTCCGGGGATGCAGCACAGGTTTTTGCAACTGCCGACAAAATTCGTCCGCAGACCAGCTTCCAGTGCTTTGAAGGCAGCGGGGAGCTGCTGGCGCAGACAGAGAACACCCAGCCCTGTGTCTACTGCACCGATTTAGCTGCTGCGATGGCATTGCAGCAGGCAGGAATCGAGGCGCAGGGAGTGGCAGGCTTTTCGCTGGGAGAGGTAGCGGCGCTGACCTTTGCACAGGCGTTTGACCAGCAGCAGGGAATGGAGCTGGTGTGCCATCGGGCAAGGTGGATGCAGCAGTGCGCAGAGGAAAGCCGGGCAGGGATGCTGGCGGTGCTCAAGCTCTCACAGGAGCAGGTGGAGCAGCTGTGCGGACAGTTTTCGCAGGTCTATCCGGTCAATTATAACTGCCCGGGTCAGCTGGTGGTTTCCTGCTCCGAACAGGAAAAACAGGCGCTGTGCGAACAGGTCAAAGCGCTGGGCGGCAAAGCGGTGGAGCTTGCGGTCAGCGGAGGATTCCACTCCCCGTTTATGAGCCGGGCAGCCGAGCAGATGCAGGAGCATCTCTCATCGGTTTCGATGCACGCTCCTGTGATGCCGGTCTATGCAAACAGTACAGCCCTTCCTTACCCTGAAGATACAGAAGAGGGCAAACTACTGCTGTCACAGCAGATCGACCATCCGGTGTTGTGGGAAAAAACGCTGCGCCAAATGCAGGAGGACGGCTTTGATACCTTCATTGAGGTGGGTCCGGGCAAAACGCTGAGCGGGTTGGTCAAAAAGACCCTTAAAAATGTCACCATCTGCCATGTGCAGGACCGGCAGAGCCTGGAAGAAACGCTGGAAGCCTGTGGAAAGAAGGAGAATTGAGCTATGCCAAATCGCATACAAAATCAAAAGAATGCGCTGGTCACCGGCGCTGCCAGAGGAATCGGCAGAGCGATCGCCCTTTCCCTGGCAAAGGAAGGGTACAATGTCGCGGTGCTGTACCTGGGCAGCGAAGAGGCAGCCGAGCAGACCTGCGACGAGATTCGGCAGCTGGGAAGGCAGGCGCTGTGCATCCGCTGTGATGTAGCCTGCGGCGAGAGCTGCCGTCAGGCGGTTGCACAGGTGATCGAGGAGTTTGGCAGCATCGATGTCCTGGTCAATAATGCGGGCATCGTGCGGGATTCTCTGGTGCTTTCCATGAAGGAAGAAGATTTTGAACAGGTGGTGCAGACCAACCTGAACGGAGCTTTTTACATGATCAAACATACCTGCCGACAGTTTATCAAAAACAGACACGGGCGCATCATCAACATCAGCTCGGTCACCGGTGTGATGGGAAATGCCGGTCAGGCAAATTATGCCTCGGCAAAAGCCGGATTGATCGGTTTGACCAAATCGGTCGCACGGGAGTTGGCAGGCAGGAACATCACCTGCAATGCAGTGGCGCCCGGGTTTGTTGCAACCGACATGACCGCAGCCATGCCGCAGAAGATACTGGAATCGGCAGTGGCACAGGTCCCATTGGGAAGGATGGGGACCGCGGAAGAGATTGCGCAGACAGTCGCTTTTCTTTGCAGCGACGCCGCAGGCTATATCACCGGACAGGTGCTGTGTGTAGACGGCGGGTTGAGTATGTAGGAGGACGAAGATGAGACGAGTAGCAGTAACCGGCATGGGGGTCATCTCTCCGGTAGGAAATGACCGCAGCAGCTTTTGGAACAACCTGATTGCAGGAAAGAACGGGATTGGTTTGCTGACCCGATTTGATACCAGCGAGCAAAAGGTGAAGGTAGCAGCACAGGTGGAGGATTTTGACCCGGTGCAGTACATGGAGCGCGCGCAGGTGCGCAAGACCGACCTGTTTGCGCAGTATGCCATGGCAGCGGCGGTCCAGGCGATGCAGGATGCAGGGCTGTGTGCCAACGAAAATATACAGCCGGAGCGGCTGGGAGTCTATGTCGGTTCCGGCTGCGGCGGCATCAACACCATCACCGAACAGTGCAGCAAGTTTTGGGAGAGCGGACCAAGACACGTTTCTCCGTTTTTGATTCCGATGATGATTGGAAACATCGCTTCGGGCAATATCGCTATCCGCTTTCATGCGCAAGGTCCGAATCTGCCGGTCGTCACCGCCTGTGCGACCTCCACCCACGCCATCGGGGAGGCATTCCGTGCCATCCGCTATGGATATGCCGATGCTATTATTGCAGGCGGAGCGGAGGCAGCCATCAACGAGGTTGGTGTGGCTGGCTTTGCAAACTGCAAAGCGCTGACCACCTGCGAGGACCCGGAAAGCGCCTGCTCGCCCTTTGATGCGCGCAGAAGCGGGTTCGTTATGGGAGAGGGCGCAGGTATTCTGGTGCTGGAGGAGTATGAGCACGCAAAGGCGCGCGGAGCTACCATCTATGCGGAGGTTGCCGGCTATGGCAACACCTGCGATGCCCACCACATCACAGCGCCCGACCCGGAGGCAAAGGGTGCGGCAAGGGCGTTTGAACTGGCTTTGCAGGAGGCTGGAATCAGCAATCTGGCAGAGCATCAGCTGTACATCAATGCCCACGGAACCAGCACACCCTTAAACGATAGCAGCGAAACGCTTGCCATCAAGCTGGCTTTGGGTGAGGAGCAGGCGCGCAGGGCAAAGATTAGCTCCACCAAATCCATGACCGGTCATATGCTGGGCGCTGCGGGCGCAGTCGAGGCAATCGCTTCGGTCATGGCGCTGCACACCGGTATCCTGCCGCCGACCATCCACTATGAACAGCCGGACCCTGCCTGTGATTTGGACTACCTGCCAAACCACTCGGTGCAGCTTCAGCCGACGATTGCGCTGAGCGATTCGCTGGGATTTGGCGGACACAACGGCTGTCTTGCATTTACACGAGTATGATAGAACAGGAGAATGACCGATGGATCTTCAGCAAATCAAAGAGCTTGCTCTGCTGATGCAGCAGACAGGGTTGACCTCGCTGCATCTGACCGAGGGTGCGGTGAACATCCAGATGGAACGGGCAGGCACAGCGGCTGCGGTGTGCGCACAGCCAATACAGACAGAGTGCCCACAGCCGCCGCAGGAAGTTGCAAAGCCGCAGGAAAACCCAAAACCACAGCAAGAAGGACACAAGGTGCTTTCCCCGATGGTGGGCGTTTTTTACTCTGCGCCTTCTCCGCAGTCCAAACCCTTTGTGGAGGTAGGCTCGCGGGTCAAAAAGGGCGATGTGCTGTGCATCGTCGAGGCAATGAAACTGATGAATGAAATCACCGCTGAGCTGGACGGGGAGATCGTAGAGGTCTGTGCTGCCAGCGGAGATGTAGTGGAATATGGGCAGACCCTGTTCCGCATCCAATAACAAGGCAAAGAGGGGATTCCAAAATGAATCAGCAAGAAATCATGCGCCTTCTGCCGCACCGGGACAATATGCTGCTGGTGGACCAGGCAGAGGTTTGCCCGCAGGAGGGAGAAGAGCAACGACCCACCCGCTGCAAGGGAAGCTACACCGTCACCGGAGAAGAATGGTTTTTGAAGGGACATTTTCCCGGAAATCCGGTGGTGCCCGGGGTGGTGCTGTGCGAAATGATGGCACAAACCTGCTGTGTTTTGCTGGCGCAGGACCAGCAGGGAAAAAAGATTACCCCCTATTTCACCAGCCTTGACAAGGTAAAGTTTAAAAACAAGGTCCTTCCGGGCGACACGCTGGAGATGGAATGTCAGCTGGTGAAGGTGAAGGGTCCGTTCTATTTTGCAAAGGGAAAGGGCTGTGTAAACGGCAAACTGTGTGTGTCGGGTGAATTTTCTTTTGCTTGTATCGAGCAGTAAGGAGCGAGTATGTTTTCGAAGATTTTGATTGCCAACCGCGGGGAGATTGCTGTTCGCATCATCCGCGCCTGCAAAGAGATGGGGATTTTGACGGTAGCGGTCTTTTCCGAGGTGGACCGGGAGGCGCTGCACGTCAGCCTTGCCGACGAAAGCTATTGCATCGGTCCGGCAGCGGCGGGAGAAAGCTATCTGAATATGCCCGCCATCCTGTCGGCAGCGGTCTGCTCGGGTGCGCAGGCAATCCATCCCGGCTACGGGCTGCTGTCTGAAAATGCCCGCTTTGCCCAGCTGTGCGAGGAGTGTGGAATCACCTTTATCGGTCCAGATGCCCAGACGATTGCAAAGGCAGGGGACAAGGATGCTGCACGTCGGACGATGCAGCAGGCAGGTGTGCCGGTAATTCCGGGGTGCGATGCGGTGGACAATGCACAGGAAGCGCTGCGTCAGGCAAGGAAGATTGGTTTCCCGCTGCTGATTAAAGCCAGAGCAGGCGGAGGCGGACGAGGGATTCGTCTGGTGCAGCGGGAAGAGGAGCTGGAAAACGCCTTTTACAGCGCTTCCGGTGAGGCACAGGCAGCCTTCGGCGACGGCGGGGTGTATATGGAAAAATACCTCTACCCGGCAAAGCATATTGAGATGCAGGTGCTGTGCGACCATTATGGCAACGTGGTCTGCTTGGGGGAACGCGAATGTTCCATTCAGCGAAAAAACCAGAAGCTGATTGAAGAATCCCCCTCCAGCGCGATTGATGCAAAGACCAGAAATCGCATGGTAAAAGCGGCGGTTCGGGCAGCAAAGGCGGTCGATTACCGCAATGCAGGAACGATTGAATTTTTGATGGACCGCGATGGCAGCTTTTACTTTATGGAGATGAACACCCGTTTGCAGGTGGAGCATACCGTGACCGAGATGGTCACCGGCTATGACCTGGTCAAGTGGCAGATTCGCATTGCAGCAGGACAACGCTTGGATTTTTCCCAGAAGGATGTCCGTCTGGAAGGACACGCCATCGAATGCAGAATCAATGCAGAGGACCCTGAGCAGGATTTTCGACCGAGCTGTGGAAAAGTAAATCTGCTGCATATCCCGGGAGGACCCTGGGTGCGATTTGACACGGCGCTGTATCAGGATTACAAGATACCGCCTTATTATGATTCGATGATCGGGAAACTGGTTGTCTATGCCAAAACCAGAGAGGAAGCCATCCGTAAGTTACAGGCGGCGTTGTGTGAGCTGGTCATCGAGGGCGTCAAGCACAATGCACAGCTGCATGTCAGCCTGCTGGGAGATGCCCGGTTCAAGTTGGGGGAGTATTATACGGACTTTATGGCAACCAGAAACGGGTCGTCCCCTGTCCGGTTTTGATAGAATAGAAAGGAAGAACAGCGATGCTTTCGAAAATGATGTTCCGGCGTCCGCAAAATGACTTGGAGACCGACGGAAGAAAAAATTCCTCTGAGCAGAATCCGGCAGTCCCGGATGAGCTGTGTGTCAGCTGCCCGGCGTGCCGGCACATCCTGTTTTCCAGCGAACTGTATCAGAATAACAGCACCTGCCCGAAGTGCGGACATCTGTTTCGGATGAACGCGCGCAGGCGCATCGAACTGGTTGCAGACGAAGGCAGCTTTGCTGAACATGACAGTGGTTTACAATCGGTCAACCGGTTGGAATTTCCCGATTATGAGCAAAAGCTCAAAAAGGCAAAGATGCTCAGTCGAGAAACCGAAGCGGTCATCTGCGGGGAATGTACCATCCAAGGCTACCGCTGTTGTCTGTTTGCCATGGAAGGCGATTTTATGATGGGCAGTATGGGCTCGGTGGTCGGGGAAAAGATTACCCGCCTGTTTGAGTTTGCCCTTGCACACAATCTGCCGGTGATTGGCTACACCGTTTCGGGCGGAGCCAGGATGCAGGAGGGTATCCTGTCACTGATGCAGATGGCAAAGACCAGCGGCGCTGTGCTGCGCCACAGTCAGGCGGGAAACCTGTATATCAGCGTACTGACCGACCCGACCACAGGAGGGGTGTCCGCCAGCTTTGCGATGGAAGGGGACATCATCCTTGCAGAGCCGGGTGCGCTGATTGGATTTGCAGGACCGAGGGTCATCGAGCAGACCATCCGCAAGCGGCTGCCGGAAGGATTTCAGCGGGCGGAGTTTTTGCTGGAAAAGGGTTTTGTAGATGCCATTGTTCCAAGACAGGAGCAACGACAGGTATTGGGAGAACTGCTGCGGATGCATCGGGCGCCGCAAAAAGAGGAGGATGTGTCGGATGGAAGCCTTTAAACGGGTGGAAGCTGCGCGGGCAAAGGGACGTCCGACCGGCTATGATTTTATCAGCAATATCCTGACCGGTTTTCTTCAGCTGCATGGGGACCGCCGGTTTGGCGACGACCAGGCGGTCGTTGCCGGGATTGGATGGCTCAACGACCTTGCGGTGACTGCCATTGCTATCGACCGCGGCAAGGATACCAAGGAAAAGGTGGCGCGAAACTTTGGCTCGGCGCACCCGGAAGGCTATCGCAAGGCGCTGCGGCAGATGAAGCTGGCAGAAAAATTTGGCAGACCGATTGTCTGTTTTGTTGACACTGCCGGAGCCTACTGCGGAATCGGTGCGGAGGAGCGCGGACAGGCGCAAGCCATCGCAGAAAATTTGATGGAGATGATGGCATTAAAGGTGCCGGTCATCACCATCCTCACCGGAGAAGGCGGAAGCGGCGGTGCTTTAGGGCTGGCGGTAGCCGACGAGGTGTGGATGTTGGAGAATGCGGTTTACTCGGTCATCTCACCGGAGGGCTGCGCAAGCATTTTGTGGAAGGATGCTTCCCGCACCAGTCAGGCAGCGGAGTGTCTGAAGCTGACCGCACAGGAGCTGCTGGAGCTGGGTGTGGTCGAACGGGTGCTCAAAGAACCAAAAGACCCACAGAAGGGCTTTGATAAGGTTTACCAGCGCATAGGGCGCGACCTGTACAGCGCATTTCAGCAGGGATTACGTCTGTCGGGGGAGGAACTGAGCCGTCGCAGATACCAGCGCTTTCGCAGGATGGGTGCCTTTCTGGAGGAAGAAAACGAATCATTTTAGAAAAGCAAAAGACAATCAGCCGCAGCGGATTTTCCGCTGCGGCTGATTGTTTTATAATGCGATGGCTGTGTGCAGAAGATTGAGCAGAAAGCACAGAGAAAAACCGATGACGGTGGGAAGCAAAATGGACAGCAGGGTCCATTTTGTGCTGCCGGTTTCCTTGTAGATGGTCAGGCAGGTGGTGGAACAGGGCCAGTGGAACAGACACAGCAGGGCAACGGCAGCGGCGGTCCACATGCTCCAGCCGTTGGCACACAGCAGGTTGTGCAGAGCAGTTAGGCTTTCACTTTCCACCAGCACCGAGCTTTGCAGATAGCTCATCACTATCAGCGGAAAGACGATCTCGTTGGCAGGAAAGCCCAGGATAAACGCCATCAGAATGACACCGTCGATGCCAAACCAGCGGGCAAACGGGTCCAGGAATTGGGCGCACAGGGTAAGCAGACTTTGCCCATCGATCTGCCAGTTTGCCATCAGCCAAATCACAAGACCCGCAGGAGCTGCCACTGCGATTGCCCGTCCAAGGACAAAGAGGGTGCGGTCGAAGATGGAGCGGACGATGACCCGACCGGCTTGCGGTCGGCGGTAGGGAGGCAGCTCCAGAACAAAGGAGGAGCTTTCCCCGTGCAGCGCCGTCCGGGAGAGCAGACGGGAGGAGAAAAAGGTGACTGCCACCGACAGCAGGATTGCCAGAGTCAGCAGCAGAGCGCTCAGCAGCGACTGTCCTAAACCGCTGCCTACCACAAAAAACATCGAGATCAGCGCGATGAGGGTGGGAAACCTTCCGTTGCAGGGGACCAGGGAGTTTGTCAAAATCGCAATCAATCGCTCCCGCGGAGAATGGATAATGCGGCAGCCCACCACACCGGCAGCGTTGCAGCCAAAGCCCATGCACATGGTCAGCGCCTGTTTGCCGCAGGTGTGGGCTTTTTGGAAACAGTGGTCCAAATTGAAGGCAACGCGCGGAAGGTAGCCAAAATCCTCCAGCAGAGTAAACAGCGGGAAGAAGATTGCCATAGGGGGCAGCATGACCGAAACGACCCACGCCAGCACCCGCCAAACGCCCAGCACCAGACAGTCGTGCAGCCATTTTGGCGCGTGCAGCAGGCAGAACAGGTCGCTCAATCGCTCCTGTACCCAAAACAGCGCATTTGCCAGTAGAGCAGACGGGTAGTTAGCTCCGGTGATGGTCAGCCAGAAGACAAAGAATAACAGCAGGAGCATCACAGGGATGCCGGTCCTGCGGCTGAGAAACAATCGGTCCAGCCGGTGGGACGAACTGTCGTTCGATATTCGGTCGGATGAAAAATTGGAGGTGGTCGGAACAAAAACACAGGCATCACACAGCTGCTCGCAGCGGCGAACCAGTGCGGCAGACAGCTCATCCAGCAGCAGGGCGGGTGTTTTCTGCTCCTGGTTGAGCTGCTGCTCGACCGAAGAAAAGGCGGCAGCAACAGTCGGATTTTCAAGCAGCGGTGTCTCCAATATGCTATCCAGCTGTCGAATAAAATCTTCGTTCCGGCACAGCAGCTGCAACGCTGCCCAGCGACTGCGCATCCCGTCCGGCAGCAGGGGAGCAATCGCCTGCTCAAGCGTTTGGACCAGCGGCTCTATCCGAGGCGGCACCGGCGGCAGCAAAACCTTTTTGCTTGAGGAACGGCTGACCGCCTGCACCGCTTCGGTCAATTCGGTCAGTCCCATCTGGGTGCGGGCACTGGTGCGCACGACCGGGATGCCCAGCTTTTGGGAGAGAAGGTTAGTGTCAATGCGGATGCCCTTTTTTAAAGCCTCGTCCATCAGATTGAGGCACAGCACAACGCGCGGGGTGATTTCCAGCACCTGAAGCAGCAGATGAAGATTGCGCTCCAGGCAGGTGGCGTCGCAGACTACCACGACGGCATCGTGCTGTTCAAAGCAGAGGTAATCCCGCGCAGCCTCCTCCTCGGGCGAATCGGCAGACAGCGAATAGGTCCCGGGCAGATCGACCCAGCGCATCCGCACGCCTTTGTGGCAGCAAGACCCGCTGGCAAGGTCAACGGTTTTTCCAGGCCAATTTCCGGTGTGCTGGTGCATACCGGTCAAGGCGTTGAAGATGCTGCTCTTGCCGACGTTTGGGTTGCCTGCCAGGGCGATGGTCAGGTCGGCATCGGCTGCGGGAAGGGGAGAGAAAGATGATTTTAAAAACGGCATTTTCATCACCTCCCACAGCCAGGGTTTGGGCGGACAAAGATGCTGCGGGTGTCCACGTTGCGCAGGGCAATGACCGTAGAACGAATCGAATAGGCGACCGGGTCCTGCCAGGCGCTTTTGTACAGGCAGCGCACTTTGGTGCCTTCAATCAGTCCAAGGTCGTGCAGACGGCGGCGGATGGGACCGCTCAGATTCAGATGGTCCACTGTGGCAGTTTCCCCTTCATGCAGTTGGGAAAGACGACAAAGCGATGAAGTAGACATAATTTTTTCGCTCCTTTGCGATCAATCAAGATAGCTCAAACAGCTTCTGATGCAGTCTATGCCTGATTTTGCAAAAAGGTGTGCAACTTTCCACACTTCTCTGTACAGACGGTGGATTTTGTAGTATCCTAAAGAAAAGAATCAGAAGGAGGAAATCGGTATGATTGCAAAAGGAGAGCTTGTGCTCGCTCCGGTACAACAGCAGGACCTTGTGTTTTTGATGCAGAGTGGTACACAGGAGTGGCGCGGGGAGTATCAGGCCGCACAGATGACTTCCCTGATGCAGCTTGAGCAGGAGCTGGCACAAGGAAAGCTGTTCTGCAAAAATCTTTGGACACTGGTGGTTTTTCTGGAGGAGCAGCCGGTGGGTGTCGTGAGCGTTCACTTTGTACGGGAAGGTCTGGTGCGTCTGGAGATTCAGCTGGCAGGCTCCTGCCAAGGTCGAGGATTGGGCAGCACCGTTTTGCGTTTGGTGCGGGACTACCTGCTGGAAAATGAGCCGGTGGTCCGGTTGGAAGCTGAGACCGATGTGGAAAACGTTGCGGCACAGAAGATGCTTGAGCGCTGCGGCTTCCACGCAGAGGGTGTACTGGGACGCTACCGCTTTCATCATGGACGCTACCATGACTGTTATCTATACAGCTATTTAAAGGATTAGATTGCAGTCAGCCTGTACGACTAAAATCGTGCGGGCTTTTCTTTTGGGACGAAAAAAGGAAAAATAAAAAGAAACGATGAAAAAAGGTTTGTAAAACAGAGAAAAAACGCTATAATAAAAGAACGACAAACTCAAGAAAAAGGAGAAGATGTATGGCAAAAGCAGTTTTATCCGAACAAGCAGCGGCATCCACACAAAATATCTATCAGCTCGATGGAAAGGTGCCGCTCCTCAAGGCAATCCCCTTCGGGCTTCAACACATCCTTGCCATGTTTGTGGCAAACCTGACTCCGATTACCCTGATTGGAGCAGCCTCCGGTCTGGACCATGCGCAGATTGCAGTCCTGCTGCAAAATGCGATGTTCGTTGCAGGCATTGCGACCCTCATCCAGCTGTATCCCATCTGGAAGATTGGTTCCCGCCTGCCGGTCGTTATGGGTGTCAGCTTTACCTTTGTGACCATCCTCAGCTATGTAGGTACAACCTACGGTTACCCGACGGTGATGGGAGCGGTGCTGATTGGCGGCTTGATCGAGGGAACACTGGGTCTGCTGGCAAAGTACTGGAGAAAAATCATCACACCGGTTGTGGCAGCGTCGGTGGTAACCGCCATCGGTTATTCCCTTTTCACCGTTGGAACCCGTTCCTTCGGCGGAGGATATACGGAGAATTTTGGTTCCCCTCAAAACCTGCTGCTCGGTACGATTACGCTGGTGACATGCCTGCTGTTCAATATCTTTGCAAAAGGCTACTGGAAGCAGCTTTCGGTGCTGGCAGGTCTTATCATCGGCTATCTGGTTGCACTTGCCATGGGTATGGTAGACCTCAGCGGCATCTTTTCGGGCGGTTATCTTTCGCTGCCTCGTCTTCTGCCGTATTTTCCTGAGTTTAACATCGGTGCAATCGCTTCGGTCACCATCATCTTCATGGTGTCCGCCGCAGAAACCATCGGCGATACCACCGCGGTGGTGTCGGGCGGGCTGGGCAGAGAAATCCAGACCAGCGAAATCAGCGGTTCGCTTGCCTGCGACGGTTATGCCAGCGCCATTTCGTCGCTGTTCGGCTGTCCTCCGGTGACCTCCTTCAGCCAGAACGTAGGCTTAGTCAACATGACCGGCGTGGTCAACCGCTTTACCCTGATGACCGGCGCCGTCTGCATGATGCTGGCAGGTCTGCTGCCACCGGTGGGCAACTTCTTTGCCAGCCTGCCGGAGTCGGTGCTGGGCGGATGTACTTTGATGATGTTCGGAACCATCATGGTCAGCGGAATCCAGATGATTTCCAAAGCAGGCTTCTCCCAGAGAAACGTCACCATCGTGGCGCTGTCACTGGCGGTAGGAATCGGCTTTACCTCCGCAAGTGAAATGGACATCTGGAGAATCTTCCCGCAGGTCATCCAGGATGTCTTTTCGGCAAACTGTGTAGCAGTGGTATTTGTAATGTCCATCCTGCTCAGCGCCCTGCTGCCAAAGGATATGGAAATCAAACGCGACGTCAATGCAAAATAATTCCAGCAAAAAAGCTCAGGCACTTTTGGGTGTCTGAGCTTTTTACATAGCAGGTTATTCTTCTGCGGGAAGTTTCTCCTCCTGTTGCCGGGGAACTTGAGAGGTGTACTGAAAATCCGACAGGATAAAGCTGGCGTCCTGCTCAAGACATTCGATGCTCAGAAGAGCCAGCGTCTGCTCCTCCAGCACGACCGAGCAGCTGCCGCCTTCCTGAATCGGGAAGGTCAAACGAAAGGAGCCTTCCTCCGGTTCTATCTGAATCTGCTGCTCGTCCAATCCATCTGACAGCTGCCCAAGAATCTGCATGAACAGTCCGGCTCCCGACTGGGAGAGCAACTGCTGACTGGAGAGGTCGCAGCTCATCCCCTTCCATGCAAGGCTCGTCTTGCCCTCGCTTTGCCGAATCTCAAAGCCGTCCAGGGAAGGAGGAGAGAAGAATCGCAGAGAAGATTCCCCGATAAAGCTCTGTGAAAAGAGCGACTGGGCGCGAAAATCGCCGCGTTGCAGCTGCACGGTGCAGCTGATGCCGCCGGAAAGGTCGGAGGACAGACGATTGAGGTCGGGAGCGCTTTCTTTTTCCTGGCGCAAAAAGAGGATGCCGCCGATGATGACAGCCAGCAGCGCCAGAACGAGCAACAACTTTTTGATACTAAAAAAACGGGACAATGTTTGCAGCATAAAACCGCCTCCTGAAAAGATGTCAGCGGATGCAAACTGTCCCGTTTTTCATTGGAATATTTTTAACGGATATGTTCTTTGAGCAGCTCTCCCAAGTCCTTTAGAATGTCGTCCGGCTGCATATAGTATTCCGACAGGCGCTGTACACAGCGGTCGGCAGCAGCTCCGTGCAGGTAGGCAGCACAGACGGCAGCATCAAACGGCTCCATCCCCTGGCTGACCAGAGAAGCCAGAATACCGGTCAGAACATCCCCGCTGCCGGCTTTAGCAAGTCCCGGGTTGCCGGTCTGGTTGATGAAGGTCCGTCCGTCCGGGGAGGCGATGATGGTGTGCGCTCCCTTGAGCAGGATGATGGATTTGAGCTGGGCGGCAAGCTCCTGTGCGCACAGGACCGGAGCCTTTTGAATCTCGGCTACGCTGGTGCGGCAGATTCTTGCCATTTCGCCAAAGTGTGGGGTCAGGATGACAGGACATTTTGCATCCGATACAATGGATATGTCCATCGCCAGGTTGTTTATGCCATCCGCATCGATGATGACCGGACATTTGGCAAGGTAGAGGACCTCCTCGAGGATGCCGCGCTGCCGCTGACCGGTTCCCATGCCGCAGCCGATGGCAACCGCAGAAACGCCGTTGAGGGCGCTGGCAACGTCGGCAGCCGTTTCGATAAAGCAGAAAGGAGAGTGAACCAGGTGCATGGCTACGATGGGATAAATCGCCTGTGGAACGGCGGTGACCACATATCCTGCACCGCTGCGCAGGGCGGCAGTGGAGGATAAAACGGCAGCTCCCGTGCAGCCGATGCCGCCGGAGATGTTGAGCAGCTTGCCGGTCGAGGTCTTGTGCGCGTCCGGCTGACGCTGCGGGATGCGGGAGTAGACATACTCCTCGTCGGCAACAAAGTGGTCAAACGGAATCTTTTCATATGCCAGCGGGTCGATTCCGATGGAGCCCAAGGTGACCTGACCGAGCTGCGGAAGATATTTAGGAAGCAGGTGAGCGGTTTTGTAGCTGTCGAATGCGATGGTGAAATCGGCGTTGACTGCATCCTGCGCCGCTTCACCGGTGTCACAGTTGATGCCGCTGGGAACATCCAGCGAGAATACAGCGGCGATAGCAGAATTGATTTTTTCGGTGATCTGGCGGCGGCGCACATCCATCTCGCCGTGGAATCCGCTGCCGTAGATGGCATCGACAATCACATCCACCTGCTCAAGCGCTTCGTTGACCGCCTCGGGCTGCTCCTCAAAGGAAAAAACAGGCAGCTCCATCGAGCGGGCAAGATGCAGCATACGGGCGGCGTCATCGGTTTTCGGCTCACCTTCGGTCAGCACGATGGTGACGGCAGCTCCCTGCTCGGCAAGCTTTCTGGCGACGACAAAGCCGTCCCCGCCGTTGTTTCCTTTTCCGCAGAAAACGATGCAGTTCAAATCACTGACATCGTGCAGCGTCTGAAGGATAAAATTGGCAGCCGCACAGCCGGCGTTTTCCATCAGGCGCAGGTAGCTCATCTGATATTGGATCGAATTTTGCTCGATCTGTTTCATCTGTTTGGAGGTTACGATCCTCATACAGTCATATCCTTTCTATACTGAAATCATACTTGGCAGCACGAATTGTTCTCATTCAAATTATAGCAAGTTTGCACCGGGCGCACAAGCGTATTTTGACAGAATAAGAAAGAAAACCGGGCAGATTTTTACAGATGATTTTACAGGGGTTTGACAGCTGTGATTTTGGCAGACAGAATATACTCTACCACCGTCAGTTCGCCTCCCCATTTGCGCTCATATTCGAGGGAGACCGGTTGGGTCACGATTTGAATTTCAGAAAATCCGCAGCGAGAAATCATCTTTTCCAGTTCTTCGACCGAAGAAGCTCCCGACACTCAGCAGGCGTGCATCTTTTCGTCGGCAAGGATTTCCTGCGGCAACTCCTTCATGATGACAATATCGGAGATACCGATGCGTCCTCCCGGCTTGAGTACCCGGAAGATTTCACGGTAGACGCGGGGTTTGTTGGAGGAAAGATTGATGACGCAGTTGGAGATGACCACATCGGCGGTGTTGTCGGCAATGGGCAGATTTTCGATTTCTCCCAGACGAAATTCCACATTGCGAAAGCGGTTTTCTTTGGCAAGGCGGCGGGAGAGGGAAAGCATTTCGTAGGTCATATCGACACCGATGACCTTTCCGCGCCTGCCGGTCAGATGGGATGCCAGAAAGCAGTCGAAGCCGGCTCCGCTGCCAAGGTCTACGACCACCTCGCCCGGCTGTACCGAAACGATGCGGAAGGGGTTCCCGCACCCCAATCCGAGGTTGGATTCTTCGGGAGCAAGGGCGATTTCCTCCGGGGTGTAGCCGATGCTCTGGCTGACAGCGGTGCTTTCGCGGGAGGAGAGGATGGTGTCCTCCTTATTTAAGGCGATGTCGGAATAACTTTTCACAAGCAGTTGGTTGGGATGGTTCATTTTTGTTCTCCTTTCGGTAATCCTTTTGATTGTACCATAAACCTGCCCTTTACGGCAATGTGCGCGGGCAGGGTGTGGGGAAATTTTGTGGAAAATCGCAGAATTTTGTGAAAAAACAAAAGAAGCACCCATTTACCACTTGAAACCGACCACAAGTTGTGTTATCCTAAAAAACATCCAGAATAAATTGCATAAAAACGCAAGGAACAGGTCCAGTAGCATCTTGAAAGCAAGCTGTCCGACAGAGAGCGTCCGTCACAGGCTGAAAGCGGCGCAGACAGACAAGGGTGTGAACCTTCACCTGGGAGCGGTCCTTTTGAAACAGCAGTAGAAAGGAACGGAGGGCACCGTTATCTGCACAATGAAGCTGCCGGTCCGGTTGGACCGGAAGATGGGTGGTACCGCGGAAAGTTACCTGGCTTTTCGTCCCAGACGTCACGAAGGCGTCGAGGGGCGGAAAGCCTTTTTTATGCGCAAAAACTGTATTGATGAAAGGAATGACAGAGAATGAAGGAGCAGTTGGAAGCAATCGCAAAAAAAGCGTTTGAAGAGCTTGCACAGTCTCAGGACCTGAAGGCTCTGGACGCTGTTCGAGTAAAATATCTTGGAAAAAAAGGTGAGTTGACTGCCATCTTAAAGCAGATGGGCAAGCTGTCTGCGGAGGAAAGACCGGTCATCGGTCAGCTGGCAAACCAGGTCAGAGGCGACATCGAGGAAAAACTGGAGCAGACCAAATCGGAGCTGGAAAATAAGATGCTCGACCTGCGTCTGGCTACCGAAACGCTGGACGTTACCCTGCCGGGCAAAAAGAATGTCATCGGCAAAAGACATCCGCTGACGGTGGTGCTCGACGAGCTCAAAGAAATCGTCATCGGCATGGGCTTTGAGATTGCACAGGGTCCCGAGGTCGAGCTGGACTACTATAACTTTGAAGCGCTCAATATTCCAAAGGACCATCCGGCGCGCGACACACAGGACACCTTCTACATCAACGACAACGTTGTTTTGAGAACACAGACCTCCCCAATCCAGATCCGCGTTATGGAAAACCAGAAGCCGCCAATCCGCATCCTGGCTCCGGGTCGCGTGTACCGTGCAGACGAGGTGGATGCGACCCACTCCCCTCTGTTCCATCAGGTAGAGGGTCTGGTGGTAGATAAAAACATCACCATGGCAGACCTGAAGGGTACACTGGAGGTGTTTGTTAAAAAACTGTACGGCGAGGATACCGTTGTTCGTTTCAGACCGCACCACTTCCCATTCACTGAGCCTTCTGCCGAGCTGGACGTTCAGTGCTTCCACTGCCACGGCGAAGGATGCAGCCTGTGCAAGGGCGAGGGCTGGATTGAAATCCTCGGCTGCGGAATGGTACATCCAAAGGTGCTGACCAACTGCGGCATCGACCCGGAGGAATACAGCGGCTTTGCGTTCGGTATGGGTCTGGAGCGTATGGTTATGATGCGCTACAACATCGACGACCTGCGCCTGTTCTATGATAACGACATCCGCTTCCTCAACCAGTTCTAATCAAACGGCTGGAAAAGCGTTTCTTTTAAAAATCATTCATACTGCAAGATAAGGGAGCTTTTGCCTGCGGCAGTCTGCGGGTAAAGCAAGAAAGGAAGGGTAAATCATGGATCTTTCGATCAGATGGCTGAAAGATTATGTAGATATTGGAGACATCTCCATGCGGGATTTTTCCGAAGCGATGAGTATGTCCGGCTCCAAGGTGGAGGGCTGGACCACCGAATTTGAAGATGTAAAAAATGTAGTGGTAGGAAAGATTCTGTCGGTGGAGCCACACCCGGATTCCGACCACCTGGTCATCTGCCAGCTGGATGTTGGGCAGCAGGAGCCGGTTCAGATCGTCACCGGAGCCTCCAATGTCCATGTAGGCGATATGGTTCCGGCAGCTCTGCACAAATCCCAGCTGCCAAACGGAGTCAAAATCACAAAGGGTAAGCTCAGAGGCGTGATGTCCAACGGCATGATGTGCTCGATTGCAGAGCTCAATCTGACCAAAGGGGATTTTCCGTACGCTGCCGAGGACGGCATCTTCCTGCTGCAGGAGGACTGCCAGGTAGGACAGGACATTGCTTCTGCCATCGGCTGCAACGACACCTGTGTAGAATTTGAAATCACCCCAAACCGCCCGGACTGCCTGTCGGTGCTGGGTCTGGCAAGGGAAGCTGCTGTTACCTTCGGCAAAGAGTTGAAGATGCACACTCCGCAAGTCAAAGGCTGCGGCGGCGACATCCACGACTATCTGTCGGTAGAGGTGCGCAACCCACAGCTGTGCCCACGCTATACCGCAAAGGTCGTGAAAAATGTTAAAATCGGTCCATCCCCACGTTGGATGAGAGAGCGTCTGCGCGCCAGTGGTGTTCGTCCAATCGACAACATCGTTGACATCACAAACTATGTCATGCTCGAGTACGGACAGCCGATGCACGCCTTTGACATCGAGTATGTCAAAGACCACAAGATTATCGTCCGCAATGCCGTTTCCGGCGAAACCATCCAGACGCTCGACGGAGTGGACAGAACCCTCAGCGAGGATATGCTGGTGATTGCCGACAGCGAAAAGGCAAGCGCAGTAGCGGGCGTCATGGGCGGCGAGCACAGCGGCATCAATGAAAACACCCACACTGTTGTCTTTGAGTCCGCCTGCTTCAAGGGCAGCTCGGTGCGTATCACCGCCAAAAAGCTGGGCATGAGAACCGAATCCTCCGGTCGTTTTGAAAAAGGCTTGGATGCACAGAACTGTCTGCCGGCAGTGATGCGTGCCTGCGAGCTGGTCGAGCTGCTGGGAGCCGGCGAAGTAGTGGACGGCGTCATCGACGTGGACAACACCAACTACCAGCCGACCAGAATCCACCTGGATGCAGACTGGACCAACCGCTTCCTGGGCACCGACATCCCGAAGGAGCAGATGGTTAAAATCCTGACCGACCTGCAATTCCAGATGGAGGGCGATGAAATCATCGTTCCGTCCTTCCGCTCGGATGTAGAGCACAAGGCAGACATTGCAGAGGAGATTGCCCGCTTCTACGGATACAACAACATCCCGACCACCATCGCAAAGGGAAGCCCGGAGGGTGGCTACAACGAGTACCAGAAATTTGAAAGAGTGGTCAACCAGAATATGCTGGCACAGGGAATGTATGAAATCATGACCTACTCGTTTGTCAGCCCGAAGCAGTATGATAAAATCAGACTGCCAAAGGATGACCCGAAGCGCCAGTCGGTGGTCATCCGCAATCCGCTCGGCGAGGACACCAGCATCATGCGCACCAATGCTATTCCGTCGATGATGGATATTCTGTCTAAAAACTACAACAACCGCAACGGCGCGGTTTCTCTGTACGAAATCGGCAATGAGTACATTCCGGTCGAAGGTGAGCTGCTGCCGGACGAGGTGCCAAACCTGGTGCTGGGAATGTATGGGGACGACAAGGACTTCTTCACCCTCAAAGGAGTGGTGGAAAACCTGCTGGACACTCTGGCAATCCGCGAGTATGATGTGGATGCCAAGTCCGACGACCCGACCTTCCATCCGGGACGCTGCGCAGTTCTCTCCAAGGATGGGGAAGAATTTGGCATCATCGGGGAGGTTCATCCGCTGGTTTGCGCAAACTATGGCATCAATACCCGCGTCTATGTGGGCAAACTCAAACTCAGAAAGCTGTTTGCCATGATGGATACCCAGCGTTCTTACGTTCCAATGCCAAAATTCCCGGCTTCCACCCGCGACCTTGCACTGCTGTGCGACGATGCACTGCCGGTGATGACAATGGAAAAGGCAATCAAAGCCGCTGCCGGAAAGATTCTGGAGAAGATCGAGCTGTTCGACGTTTACAAAGGAAGCCAGATTGCAGAAGGTAAGAAGAGCGTTGCCTTCAATATCAGTATGCGTGCTTCCGACCGTACCCTCACCGACGAGGAGGTCAACGGTGCGATGAGCAAAATCCTCAAGGCACTCGAGGAGCTGGGCGCACAGATTCGTTCCTAATGTGACAGGGAGGATGCAAAACAGGCATCCAATCAGAAGTATCAATATCTGTTTTATGAAAACAACAGGAAGGCTTCCCGCAGGGAAGCCTTCCTGTTTATCCAAGTCCAATTAAAAGGATGGGTGCAGCGTTGCCATAACATCCATAATCGAGCAGAAAAATTGTTTTACATGAGATGATTTGTTCATAGCAGTATGGTAGAATGATGATGATGATGAGAAATCGGAATTGTGCTACGGTGATAACATGAAAAAATTAGAAATAGCTTTTACAGATACAAGCGAAAAAGTTGTGATTGATGAAACTGCATTGATTATAGCTATTCGTAACAAAACTACACCCGATGGCTTAACCGAGAGTTTTATATTAGATTTTGATGAGGACTTGCCAGATAAATTATTGAAATATCCTCTGATGTTTTATATCTATGATGATTTACCAATCTTAAAATTATATAGGAGCGTATATATTTCCTCGTATCAATGGATAAATTAGAGCAATGTAACTTCCATTGAACAGATAAACTGAATCCGCTTGGCTGCGCTGTTGCTCCTGATGCGCCAACGTCGCTTTTATTATGGAAAATGCAAGCGCCGGTTTGTTGGGAGAAGGATCTTTCCAGAGTGATGTTATCTCACGAATGGCACTGATTTTGTTTTTTCAGCTTGTCTTGTGGAAGAGGAGCTGGCGAGATTTTGGGAATACAACCATCCTGTCAATCGGGAAAATGAAGATGGAATGAAAGGAGAAAGCAAGAATGCTGATTTTAGAATTTGAGGAACACCAGACCAACGAAGAAGGGAAAGAAATTTTTGAAAGCTGCGACTGGTGGAAGGAGCTGGTGAGCAGAGCAGCACAGGACGCCGACCGCTTTGAGGTGCGCTGCTGGGAGGACGAGCAGGAGGGAATTGCCTTTGGACAGCAGTACGGTCAAAAGCAGGAGAGCAGCACCAAAGAAATCGTTTTTGCCGGAGAGTTGACCGGGCAGGCGCTGTCTGCGCTGGTCGGTGACTGTGTGGGAGCAGACGGGGTTTTAAAATATTTTACCTTGAATCTGTACGCAGGAGGAAAGCTGCTCTTTAGCAGCTCGCATTACGGCTCGGAGATTTACTGGATGAAGGACAGCTTTGCTGAAATCGGATTTTTGATGATGCTGACAAAAAAATATCCGCTCATCAAAGGCTTTGATAAGCGGTAAACAAACAAGGTCGATTCCAGAAAGGAATCGACCTTGTTTTATGCGTTGGTTTTTTGGGTGTAGCGGGAAAAGATGAGCGAATCTATCGCGGCAGAGTAGCCTTCGCTGTCAAACCCGAGCTTTTGCAGCAGAGCGATGCTGGCTGCGTTTTCCTGCTCAACACAGCAGACCATTTCCCTCTGTGGGTAGAGCTGATGGAGCCGTTCTGTCAAAGCAGACAACAGTTCAAAGGCAAAGCCCTGTCGATGAAAGTGATAGGAGATGGTGTAGCCCAAGGTGATGGTTGGGGCTGCAAGAGAAAGGAAGAGGTCACCTACTAAAAGGTTATCCTCCTTGCGTGCAATGGCAAGATGCTTTTTGCCGTCGTGGCTCAGATCGTCCGCAGAGGAAGAGCGGATGAGGTTGAGCAAAGGCTCTGCCTGCCGGAATTGACCGCGCTGCCAGCGAAAGCAACGTTCATCGTTGCGGTAATCCAGCAAGCTTTCCAAGTCCTCCTCTGTAAAATTGCGCAGAACAAGACGTTCGGTGGTCAAAAGTTCCATTTCAATGCCCTCCTCTTCATTGTTGCCTATTTTTTCGGTGCAAAGACACCCCAGCCGTCCATCTCCAGCGCGATGATGTGGGAGCGGGTGTAGTGGATGATGTTGTCCAGCCGCTTCTGCTCGTCTTTCGAGTGCAGGACAAAGGAGATGCCTTCCTTTTTGGCACGACCGGTCCTGCCGATGCGGTGCAGATAGGCGTCGTTTTCCTGCGGGATGTCGTAGTTGAAAACAACCTGGATGTCGCTGACGTCGATGCCGCGGGCAGCTACATCGGTGGCAACCAGAATGTCGATCTCACCAGCTTTGTACTGCTCCATGATTTTGTTTCGCTCCGACTGGCGCATATCCCCGTGCAGGCAGGCGGTGTTTAGCCCTTGGGCGTGCAGCTGCTCGGCGACCATGCCGGTGGTGTACTTGGTGTTGCAGAAAACAATGGCGCGCGACACCTCAAATTGCTTCATCAGCCGCAGGATGATTTCAATTTTCTCACGCCCGATGCACCGGATGCTGTACTGGTCGATCTTCGGTTCGCTGTCCTGTACCGGCAGCACAGTGATTTCCTCCGGGTCGCGCTGGTACAGCCAGCCGATGTCCATGACCTCGCGGGAGATGGTGGCAGAAAACATACACATCTGCTTGAGTCCTTTTAAGCTGTCCAAAATCTTGCGGACATCCTTGTAAAAGCCCATGTCCAGCATCTTGTCCGCCTCGTCGAGGACCGCCATGTTCACCTTGCTTAAAACGACCGAACGGTGCTGCATCAAATCCAGCAGACGTCCGGGTGTGGCAACCAGAATCTGTGCGCCTTTTTTTAGCTGCTGCTTCTGTTTTTCCATCGACTGCCCGCCGTAGACCACCACCGTGCGCAGCTGCGGCAAAAACTGGGTCAGCTGGCGCAGGTCGTCACAAATCTGGGTGGCAAGCTCGCGGGTAGGCGCCAGGATGATTGCCTGCACGTCGGAAGAATCGGTATCCACCCGCTGAATCAAAGGAATACCAAAGGCACAGGTCTTGCCGGTGCCGGTGGGTGCCTTTGCAATGACGTCCCGTCCCGTTAGCATCGGCGGGATTGCTTTGCTCTGCACTTCGGTCATCTGTTGAAAGCCCATCTGCTCGACCGCCTGTAAGATGGCGGCATCGACGGGCAAAGAGGAAAAGAGGTTTTGCTCCATAATAATTTTTTTACCCTCCAAAGCTTTCAGTCATAATCTTTTGCTCGTTTTGCAGTATAATGCTATTATACCATAAAAAGGAAGATTTTGCACGGGCTTGGGAAAATAGAACGTTTCTATACGAAAAAGGAAGGATAAATCCCGATGGATGAAGGAAAGGAAAAGGAAAGACGGATGGAAGAAGTGCAGGAGCAGATGACGGCAAAGCGGATTTTGTACCGCAAGAAGGACAGCAGCTGGTTTGGAAGCGATTACAATGTCAACCTCTACCAGGGGTGCCCGCATGGGTGTATCTATTGCGACAGCCGCAGCGAGTGCTATGGGGTGGAGCATTTTTCACAGGTGCGGGCAAAGCGGGATGCGCTGGATTTGCTGCAAAAACAGCTGGCATCCTGCCGAAAAGGAGGTATGGTGGCAACCGGTTCAATGTCCGACCCATACAATCCGCTGGAAGAAAAACAAAGACTAACCCGCGGGATGCTGACTTTGCTGCTTCGCTACTCCTTTGGAGTCAGCATTGCCACCAAAAGCAGCCTGGTGGAGCGGGACATCGACCTGCTGGAGCAAATCAAAGGGTATGCGCCGGCGCTGGTTAAGCTCACCATTACCACACCGCATGACCGTCTGGCAGAACAGCTGGAGCCGCACGCACCCTCCTCCTCCCGGCGACTGCAAACGCTGGAACGTCTGCGCGCACGGGGAATCTTTGCAGGCGTGCTGCTGATGCCGGTCCTTCCCTTTTTGGAGGACAATCCGAAGGACATTCGTCTGCTGGTCGAGCGGTGTGCGCAGGCAGGAGCAAAATTTATCTACCCTTATTTTGGAGTGACCCTGCGGGACCGGCAGCGGGAATATTTTTTGGAGTGCCTGGAAAAAAGCAGACCAGATGTTCGGAAAAAATATCTGGTGTTGGGTGAGCAGTATGACAACCGCTGCCCGAATGAAAAAGAGCTGTGGCAGGTGTTTTGTGAGGAATGCAAAAAGTACGGCATCCTGTGGCGGATGGAGCAGATCATCACAGCTTCTAAAGAGCCGTATCAAAACGAACAGCTTTGCCTTTTTCGGTAGCAAAACAGGGAGGACGCATCCGATGCGTCCTCCCTGTTTTTTTCAGAATAGATAGTTTAGCGCAGTCTGCCTTTGCTGTTGGTATTGGAATTCCCACGCTGGATGAAGTAGCCGATGGCAACCCCGATAAAGGCAATCATAATATAGGTGACCCAAAACGGCCACACGCTGCTGTCGTAGAACAGGAAAATGGTGGGCAAAAAAAGAAGAGCGACCAGAATCGGGTAATGCAGGTGCAGACCGTTTTCTCTTCCGCACAGGATGCCGCAGATCAGGCAAACCAGCGGGAAAAGGACAAAGAGGGTCAGCGACATCAGGGTGACCGAGTCGAAGCCGAAGAAGAGGATCGGCGCGCCCAAAAAAGCGGTCAGGGTGACGATGGAGCAGTCCACCAGTTTCTTTGGATTTTTCATAAGCAAAGGGTTCTCCTTCCAGATTGATGCAGTTGTTGGTGTAACTTTCAGTATACCATATCTACACCATCCTTTCAACTGCTGCATATTGCAGCAAGGAAGTTCATACCATTGGATAGACACAAATCTGCACGGACAGACGGCAGCACAGGCAAAACAGCCGGCTCTGACCGCTGCCGGAAAAGGAAAGAGAGGTCATTGGTATGGAATGTAATGCAATCAGGCAGGCAGTCTGCGCAAATGAGGTGGTGTATGATTCGGTCGTGGAAGTTCCGCTGGAAAACGATGTCATCCTGCCGGATTATTGTCCCGATATTGTCAAGGTTCTAAAATGCACAGTGAACGCCTGCGTATCTTCGACCCAGGTGCAGGGCAGGCAGATGACCCTGGAAGGGATGTGTACCGTCCATCTTTTGTATCTGGGCGAGGACAGTGCAGGTTCCTCTTTGCAGCTGCGCAGCATCGACACCCGAATGCCGTACAGCAAAACGGTCGATTTAAAGGGAGAAGCCCAGCGGCTGCTGGTGCTGGCACAGATGGATTCCTCCTACTGTAACTGCCGTGCAGTCAGCAAAAGAAGGCTGGAGCTAAAGCTCTCTTTAAGCCATCGGGTGTGCGCACTCAGCGCCGGGGAGCAGCAGCTGATTGGAGATAGCGCAGAGGATACCCAGCAGCCACAGGGTTTGCAGCTGCGCAAACGGATGCTCGAACAGTGCTGCTTTGTTGCCCAGCCGCGGGAGATCATCGACATCCGTGAAGAGCTGGAGCTGGGTGGGTCAAAGCCGGCAGTGCGCAGCATGATTTCTTCGCGCGGATGTGCGGTGATGAGCGACCACAAGCTGATTTCCGGGAAAATCGTGACCAAGGGTGAGCTGCGCATTACCGTGCTGTACAATGGAGAATCCTCCACCGAAGAGGGCGCACAATCGGAAAAGGAAAACATCCAGCAGATGGATTTTGTTTTGCCCATCAGTGCGGTCATTGATGCGCCCGGAGCGGACGATGGCTGTCTTTGCCTGGCAGATTACAGCCTGTGCGAGCTGGAAATTTCACCAAAGCTGGACCAAAATGGGGAAAACACCCTCTTCGAGCTGGAAGCAAAGGTCAGCGCTACTGCGCAGGTCTGTCGGATTCAACAGGCACAGGTAGCGGATGACTGTTATTCTACCCGCTACGAGTGCGAGGGTCAGCTGCGCCCCTTAAGCTTTCTGGAGTCGATGCAGCCGGTGGAGGAAAGTTGCCTTTATAAGGGAGAAGTTGAGCTGCCGGAAGGGGTGGAGGAAATTTTGTCCGGCTGGGGTCAGGTCAGCGGCAGTGCCGTCCGCTTTGAGGAGCAGGAGGGGAAACAGACGGCAGTCCTTCAGGTCAATCTGGATTTGTGCCTGCTGGCGCTGGATGCCGACGGAAGTATTCAGTTTTATAACAAGACCGAGCAGATGGAATGTCCGTTTGCAGCAGGCGCAGGGGACGACAGTCGGCTGCTGTTTTGCCCGCAGCTGACGGTGGTGGGATTTGACTACAACCGAACAACCGCCAATCTTGCGGTGCGCTGCGAGGTGCAGGTGCGCGGGATGCTCTGCCGTTTAAAGCGGTGTAATCTGCTGGAGGAGGTAACGGTGGATGAAAGCAAACCGATTGAGCATGACCAGGATTGTTCGCTGACCATCTACTATGCGGATGCCGGAGAAACGCTGTGGGAGATTGCAAAGCGCTACCATACGGCGATGCAGTCGGTGCTGGAAGCCAACAGTCAGCTGGAACTTTCCCCGCAGGCGGGAGTGTCCAAACGGGAGATGCTGCTGATTCCGATTTTATCCCATTAGGTCAAAGGTGCAGCCAATCAAAAGGAGGGAACGCTTTATGGATAGCCGCAATATCTACAACGACATCGCCCAGCGCACAGGCGGTGATATTTATATCGGGGTGGTCGGACCGGTGCGCACCGGAAAATCCACCTTTATCAAGCGATTTATGGAGGATTTGGTGATTCCAAACATCGAAGGGGAATTTGTCAAGGAGCGGGCGGTCGATGAGCTGCCGCAGTCGGCAGCAGGCAGGACCATCATGACCACCGAGCCGAAATTTATCCCGGAGGATGCAGTGAAGATCGAGTTAGATCAGAATGCAAGGCTCAATGTCCGCATGATCGACTGTGTGGGGTACATCGTGCCAAGTTCGCTGGGATACATCGAAAACGAGCAGCCGCGCATGGTGATGACCCCGTGGTTCGATGAGGAAATCCCGTTCAATATGGCAGCGGAGATTGGCACACAAAAGGTCATCCAGGAACATTCCACCATCGGGCTGGTGGTGACGACCGACGGCTCCATCAGTGACATTCCGCGCGAGGAGTACGAGGAAGCAGAGGAGCGGGTCATCCGGGAATTGCAGGAGCTGCAAAAGCCGTTCGCAGTGCTGCTCAACTGCCAGCAACCGCACAGTCCTGCTGCTAGGGAGCTGGTCGAACAGATGCAGCAGAAGTACGGCGTGCCGGTGTTGGCGGTCAACTGCCTGGATTTGAGTGAATCGGACATCCGGCAGGTGCTGTCCAATGTTTTGATGGAATTTCCGGTCAAGGAGATCAAGGTCAATATCCCGCGATGGATTTTGTCGTTGGAGCAGGGACACTGGCTCAAATCGGCTTTGTATGACGCCATCTGCCGCAGCTGCGGACAACTGCACCGCATCAGCCATGTTGCCGCACAGCTGGAGCAGATTGAAGAATGTGAGCAGATCCAGCGCGCACAGATTACCGGTATGGATTTGGGACACGGCAAGGTGATGCTTTCCATCACAGTGAAGCCGAATCTGTTCTATGATATTTTAGGTGAGGCAACCGGTCTGGAGATAGGCGGAGAGGAGGGTCTGCTGCCCTGCCTGTGTGAACTGGCGCAGATGAAACGGGAATATGATAAGGTCAAAGGCGCTTTAGAGGAGGTAGCAGCTACCGGATATGGAATCGTGATGCCGTCGCTGGAGGAGCTGACCCTGGAGGAGCCGCAGATTGTCAAGCAGGGTGGACGGTATGGTGTGCGGCTGAAAGCATCGGCGCCTTCCATCCACATGATGAGAGCGGACATCACCACCGAGGTCAGCCCGATTGTCGGCAGCGAGAAGCAGTCGGAGGAGCTGGTGATGAGCCTGCTGGAGGAGTTTGAAGGCGACCCGCAGAAGATATGGGAAAGCAATATCTTTGGAAAATCGCTGCATGAGCTGGTCAACGAAGGGTTGCACAACAAGCTCTATCGACTGCCGGCAGATGCACGCATCCGAATGCAGGAGACCATCGAGCGGATGATCAACGAAGGATGCAGCGGACTCATCTGCATCATCCTGTAAAAGAGGATAGAAAAAAGGACCCGGATGGGTCCTTTTTTTGTATGTTGTATTAGTCGAGTTGGTAAGCCAACTCAATTTCATCCTCATCACGGTTCCCTGTCGGCAAAAATCCCAGACCCTTGTATAAAGACAGTGCAGGAAGATTTTCTTCGCTGCAGGTCAATACTACCCGGGAGGAATTTCCAAAGGGCTTTTGAGCGATGTAGGCAAAACATTCTTTTAGTGCGGCTTTGCCGTACCCTTTGCCTTGCTCATGCTTGTCAATTATCATGTGCCAGATATTGTACTCCGACAAATCATAGTCATAAATGACCATCACATACCCCACCATCTTGTTTTCAAAATAAATACCGAATGGGGTACATTGTGAGTAGTATACGTACGCTTGTGCAAGGCTTCTGATTGGATGGGACACAAATTTTTCCTGTCCATCCTGTAATTCTAAATGAAATGCGTCAATGAAATTGGTTTGGTCAATTTTTTTGAGTGTCAAGTTGTTCATTACAATCCTCCTGTTGCAGCGGGGGATTACAAAACAGTTTCCCCCTCGTGTGGAAAATGGTCGATTCTGTTCATTAACATACTGAACAACTCCTTTCAAAAGAATATATCTATTATGAACACAGCAATGCTGTGGAAACCGTGAATTTATATTGATATTATATAATCCGTAAAAACAAAAGTCAAGAAAAGTGAGAAATTTTCCTACTTGCATTTTTGTAAAAAATGGGGTATAATAAAATGAATACAGCAACAGCAGGGAGGTGCGCAGGATGAAACAGCCGGGGACCAAGAGCATAGCGGTCAACCGAAAGGCAAGACATGATTATTTTGTTCAGGAAACCTATGAGGCAGGCATCGAGCTATTTGGCACCGAGGTCAAATCGCTGCGCTTAGGACAGGTCAATCTGAAGGACAGCTGGTGCGACATCCAAAACGGCGAGCTGTTCATCAAACAGATGCACATTTCCCCTTATGAAAAGGGAAATATCTTCAACCGTGACCCTATCCGTCCCAGAAAGCTGCTGATGCACAAACGGGAGATTCTCAAGCTCTACGGCACCTTAAAGCAGGAGGGCTTGACGCTGATTCCGCTTTCCCTCTACTTCAAAAACGGCAGGGTAAAGGTGGAGCTGGGTCTGTGCAAAGGTAAAAAGCTGTATGACAAGCGCGACGATCTGGCAAAGCGCGATGCAAAACGGACCATAGACCGGGCGTTGAAGGAACGGGTCCGTTAAAAATCTCTACCATACGGGGGCGTACAGGCTTTCGACGGGGATTTTGAAGTATGTCAAGCGAGCAGAGGCGGGCACCTCTATAAAAGTCCATGTTTATTAAATATAAACGCTAAAAATAACGTTACAACCGTAAATTTCAACAAAGAAATGGCGGTTGCTGCTTAATTAAAAGCAGCTGTCCGGCTGAGGAGGACCACGGCTTTAGTTTGGGCATTATGAAGTGGTGAACGTCAGGCAGGAGTGTCTTGTACTGCCGATGAATAAAAGTCTACCGAACGGATGTGCTTGTTTGCCGGTGCATCCGTAAGGGAAACTGCTCTTTCGAGCAAAAACGGTAAACTGCGCTCGGAGAAAGATGTATGGATGGATTTTCGGACAGGGGTTCAATTCCCCTCGCCTCCACCAACCTAAAAACCTCAACAAATGGCTTAATCATGCGATTTGTTGAGGTTTTCTTTTTGCTGTTTTTGAGGGTTGAAAGTGGTTTGATGGTGGTTTTTGGAGTTGCTCAACAAATCATCGAATCTATCCTGAATCATTTGAGCAGTTAAACTGGTGTCGCCCTGCATCTTGTGTCCGTATATTCCGAAGGTGTCCATATTTTTTGAGTGCCCGCCTAGTGATTTTACAAGCCCTTCCGGCAGGGATTGGAGAGCAGAAAAGCCAGTGTGCCGCAGCTCATAGGGGGAGACATACTGGATGTCGTTGCACTTACAAAAAGATACAAAATGTTTCCTGTATCTGTTTTCATCGAATCCAGGGAAGAGAGAATCTCCATCAGATAGAGCGCAGAGCGCATCCCAGCAAGCGCAAGCAAGCGGTGGCATCGGAACGGCTCGCACGCTGTTCTCGTTCTTGCCTTGCGTCTCGTCTTTGTATACATTGATAGAGCGGCGCAAGCGGATTATGTTTCCGAAACGATCTGTTTTTTCTAGCCCTCCAACTTCTCCGGGACGGAGGGCACAAATCACCTGTAAGCGCCAACCATACACATAAGGCTCCAAAACGCGCTTGTTATATCGCACGGTAGTATCAATCGCAAAAAGTTTTTGCAAATCATCCGGCTGTAAGATTTCTTTTTGTGGACGTTTGGCACTTTTTGGAATATCAATATCTTCCAAGCGAAGCTGCGTAATTCGACACTTTCGGCAAAATTTAAGGAAAGAGGATAAATCGGATTGGATATTTTTTAATGTTTTTTGAGCTAAATGACGTTGCGTGTACGCATGATTGATTACTCTCTGCATGGCTGCTATATCAAGGTCGATGATTTGGCAGTCGCCTATTACAGGCAAGATGTTCCGGCGGAATCTTCCTTCTGCCGGCTCAAAGTTCCCTCTCGATGTGCGCGCCTTCAAATCCTCAAAGTACACAGGGTACACTTCCTTCACGCGGGACAGAGGGGAAAGGTTTCCGGTGCAGGATAAGCCTTCCATCTTCTCTTTCCACGCACTGATGGCTGCTGTGATTTCTCGTTCCGCAGTAGTAACTCCCTTTTTCTTGCTGTAAAAGTTTTTCTTGAGATTATTGCAGTACGCAGTTTTCACCCAACGCTGATTTTTTTCGTCCCACACTGGTGGGGATAGTTTTTTCTTTGGCATAAAAAATACACTCCTTTTGGGTATGCAGTTGCCAGCCCACCAAAAGAGTGCTATAATGATATTGGTATCTTATCATCATGCACGCTCCTGGTGGAGCAACCGGATCGCTCTCTGTGCGCCAACACAGGGGGCGATTTTTTTATTTTATTTTGAATATTTATCACAGAGGGAGGTAGTGAATGGTGCGACCTCTGGATCAAACTCAAGAACAGCATTGTGAGAAGTAAAAAGAGAAAGACAACGCTCGCCCTCCGCAATGATGTTATTGATTATAGTTTGCTTTGAATCATTACTTGTACAAACTTTTACTCCAGTTTCATTTTGATATTCTCGGAGAATTGCGCGAAGCTCGCTGACAGTGTATGCGTTTTTTAAAAGAAATTCTGGATCAAGACTTTCTACCACCAACCCATTTTGCAACAAAGACTCCAGCTCGATCGTGCGCTTTACAATAAATTTTTCAAATGGTTTATATCCATGACTACTGCAAAGGCTAACAAAATATTTTCGGGAAGTCTTGTTTAGGGATTGGTAACGCTGGTCGATTTCTTCGGGAATTCCAAAAAGCTGGTCGTCAGGATCAAGAGCGCCAATCTCTAAGGCAAGCTTGAGCATATGCTTACAAGGGGTTTGCTTATAAGAGAAGTCTGCACAGGTGCAGCTCTGCAAACTGGTTTTATAGGTTTCGTCATAGGATTTAACCTGGTAGGCTGTTCCAGAGAGCTGACAACCTACGGTAATATCCTCACTTTTTGCTCGGTCGAGTCGTTCTCTTACCCGTCTGGTATACAGTTTATCCGGTTCCCAAAAATCCTTTAATTGTGGTTTTGGAGCGGAAGAAGCAGAATCTTGGACAGAAGAAATTCTTTCTGAAAGCAGCTGTTCACTGACAGGATTAGAAGAATCGCTTGCGGTTGTGCTTTTTCTGTGGATGAAGTAGGCAATAGCAACCGCAGCAATAATCGCAATAAATATAATCATAGCAACCTCCTCTGATTGACATTTTTAGCCAATCTGATATAATAGAATTCGAGAAGGTTGTGTGACGGAACCGCGCAATTTTCTTGTTGTCCCACTCAGAGAACCGGTCTGAGTGGGACTTTTTTATTAAATTTATGAACCAAAAGAACGAAACCCACGATTCCATTCTTCCTCGCAAAGTTCGTTTAATGATAATATTTTTATATCTCTTCGTTCTAACTGCCTGTTAGATAAAATTTCAATTTCATTTAGTGGAACTCCGTTTTGATATTGATATATTTCATATTTCAAACTATTTATACGATTTTCAATAACAGATGAAGTTACGTGGAAAAATTTTGCAAGCTTGCGTTTTACACAATCTAAAGAGGTCAAAAAAGGAAGGCCCTCTAATTCATTTACTAACATCGGAATAAACATTTTATACGGGACAAGAAGCTCGGCTGCCCCCTCATTGGCTTGCCATTCCAAATAGCTGTCTTGGCTTTTTCTAACAGTTTCAAAATTAAAAGCGGTCAAGTGTTCATTTTGATGCAATGCAAAATGAATAAATTCATGAGCACATGAAAAGTTTTGTTCATACTCATTGCGGTTTTTATTTAACATAATAATGTTAGGTGTGGCATTATCTTTTTGGGGAATAAACATGCCCTGAAGGCCTTCTGTTACAAAAGGGACAAAAGCAACTTCTATTTTGTACTTTTCATAATGCAACAAGATCCAAAGGATACATATTCGTTTCGGCACACAAGAACTTGCGTTCTTCTTCGATTCTTTTATATAAATTATCTTTAGAGTAATAACAAGCCATAAAAAGTCCCCCGATTATTTTTAATGTTTCTTTCGAATTTCTTGAATTGTCTTGATTGCTAATTCTATATCTTTAGCATCAATGCCATTATCTTGAGCGTATTTTGCAAAACTCAAATAAACATTATCAAGATTATAAGAATTTGTGTTAGTTTCTCTATCTAGTAGATAATCGACAGATACATTAAAAAAATCAGCAACCTTAGCAAGCTTATCTCCCGAAGGAGTAGCGTTGTCCCATTTTCTGATTGTTCCGTTTCCGAATTTTAGTTCACGCTCTAAGGAGGCAAATGTCATCCCTTTTTCATCACATAATTTTTTTATTTTATTCACTAAAGACATAATACAACCATCCTTTTAAAAAAAATCGCCTGTAGGCTATTGACAATAGCAAAAAAAGGTGTTAATATTAGTCTACAAGCTAAAAGACTTTTAAAACACAGACTTAAATCGTCCAAATTCTAAGAATGCGTTTTATATTATATTTAGATGTTGCTTAAAACCAAGGGGTTTCTGCACCCTAATAATAGCATACAATCTAATTATAGTCAATAGCTTTATCAAATTTTCTAAGATTGGAGGCGAACAATTTGTTGTACGAGCGCGTTAAAAAATTATGTGAGTATCGTAAAATCACAATTTCACAATTGGAGAAAGAGTGTAATTTTTCTAATGCGACAATCCGAAGATGGGAAACGTCTTCTCCAAATGTTAACAGTTTGGAGCGTGTAGCAGACTACTTTGATGTTTCGATTGATTTTCTCCTTGGAAGAAAAAAATATGCTTTTAAAGAAGAAACCACAAAATACGCAAAAAGGTATGATGCTTTAAATCCTGAAAAAAAGAAATTAGCAAATGCCTATATGGACATTGTAGAAATGCAGTAGAAAGGAGTTAATATGAATAATTTGGTTTTTGTTCAAAAGGATGTGCCTTATACTGACAGCCTTGCTATTGCAAGCGGTGGAAATGTGGAACATCGTGCCATTTTGCAGTTAATTAAAACGCATCTTGATGATTTGCAAGAATTTGGAAGGGTGTCATTTGAAATGCGACCCTTTGAAACAAATGGAGGCGTGCAAAAAGTCAGGATTTGTCGATTGAATAAGGAACAGGCTACGTTTCTTATTACTTTGATGAAAAATACTAAGCCGGTTATCGCATTTAAAAAAGAATTAGTAAGACAATTTTATCAGATGGAGCAGTTCATTCAAACATTGGTAGAAACCAGACAGGAGTTTCCGTTGCTGACTGCAAACATCAAGCTTCTGCACGACAACCCCAAACCGTACCATTTCAGCAATGAATGCGATATGCTCAATCGGATCGTGCTGGGAAAGACAGCCAAGCAATTCCGCGCAGAAAGAGGACTGGACAAAAAGCAGAGCATCCGACCGTATCTGACCGAACATCAGATTAAGCAGTTGGAGGTTCTGCAAAAAGTTGATGTGGGCTTGCTGGTAGCGGTGCCCGAATATGAGCAAAGAAAACGCCATCTGGAATGGTATTATGCCAAAATGACAGGGACGATTCAGAGAGTTGGATAATTGTAAAGAGCGCAATCGAAGAAATGATTGTGGAAGAAAGAGAGTAGGAGGACAAGCGTGAACAGTAAAAAAATAACCCGTCCCAAGCCTGCAAACCTGGAACGGGAAGAATGGCGAAGATTCTGCATTAAAAACCCTGAATTGCTCGGCGAAGCAAAACGGATTTTGGAATCCCACCATTTAACGCGTAGAGAGACGGCAATTATTCTGGAAGCTCTTGCCGTTCAATCTGAATTTTCTTGTCGAGATTTTGATAAATAAAAGCACAGTAGCCGAGAAGGTCCTTAAGCTCCTGGCAACCGTGTATTTGGTGATAAATTGCGACTATTTCGCGGTTAGGCTCTAATTTCCACACATACAGAGAATAAGTATGATGACCAGCTCTAACCCCGGAAACTTCAAAATCGTATCCGTTACCTAAATCTCGATAAATAACCTCTTCCAAATCAATATTCGTGATTGTATATGGTTCTCCCAAAAACTGGCGAACCTTTTCAATCTCTTTCATTCAATTCACCTCCCTTCCTGCTCATTATAGCACGAAAGGGAAGATGACCAAAGGAGGAAACCATGACAGACTTACAGATTTTTAAAAACCCCGAGTTTGGGGAAATCAGAACCATCGAGAAGGACGGCGAACCGTGGTTTGTCGGCAAGGATGTAGCGGCAGCGCTGGGATATGAAAGACCCACAAAAGCTATTTTAGACCATGTAGATGATGAGGATAAAGATGAAGTCCCAATTCAGGATTCCATCGGTAGAAGCCAAAATACACCTATCATCAACGAATCCGGCTTATACAGTCTGGTGCTGTCGAGTAAGCTGCCGGGCGCAAAACAGTTTAAGCGCTGGATTACAAGCGAGGTCATCCCAAGCATCAGAAAGCACGGCGCATACATGACACCGGACAAGCTGGAGGAGGTGCTGCTAAAGCCTGATACCCTCATCCAGTTAGCGCAAAATCTGAAAGCCGAGCAAGAAAAGCGCAGGGCACTGGAAGTAAAAATGGAAGAACAGAAACCGAAGGTGCTGTTTGCCGAATCGGTGGAAGCTGCCAAAACATCCATCCTGATTGGCGAGCTGGCAAAGCTGCTCAAGCAGAACGGTATCAACATTGGGCAGAACCGTTTGTTTGAATGGCTGAGAAACAACGGCTATCTCATCAAGCGGCAGGGCAGTGACTACAATATGCCAACGCAAAGGGCGATGGAGATGGGGCTGTTTGAGATTAAAGAAACTACCATCACCCACAGTGACGGGCACATCCATGTAAGCAAAACCCCGAAGGTTACAGGCAAGGGGCAGGTGTACTTTGTAAATCTGTTTGTAAGCGGGAGGGCGAAGATTGATGCTTAATCTCTTAAAAGGCAAGATGGCAGAACGCGGATACAGCATCCAGAGGCTAGCCAAAGAGCTGGGAAGAAGTGCAGATTATGTATCGCAGAAACTTCGCCAGCCGTGGAAATTCCGAGTGTGCGAAGCTACTAAATTGTGCATGCTGCTGGATATTGAGCTAGTGGAGATGCACAAGTACTTTGCAAGGGAGGATGAGTGATGCAAGAACCAAAATGGCATCCAAAACTTGCCGAGAAAATGGAGGAAAATCGGTACAACTCGCGGACGTTATCTAAAACGTTGTATCACTGCCAAGCAACGGTAAGCGGTTGGCTGCGAAACCCCGAGCGTGTGCCGGTAGTAGATGCGATTAGGATTTGTAAGCTGCTCAATATTCCGCTGGCGGAAATCGAGGAATATTTTACAAACACAAAGGAGAATCAAAAATGATTGGAGTTATGGCATTTATGGTATTTGCAATGATGATTGTAGGATTGCTTTTAATGGCAATCGCCGGATGTGTAATCGAGCTTATCTGCTCCCGGGAGGAAGCTCAGGAAATCAAAGAGGAGATGCGGCACAAGGAGCGAAACGAGAGGCGAGCCGGATGAAGGGCGGACCCGAAAAGGTATGCCGAGAAACCTGCGCGCACTGCCAATGGCAGGGGATGCCAGAGGAGTGTGCGGATTGTCCTACCAAGATTGCGTATGACTACATAGACGAGCGCAACGCCCGCATCTATTACACCGAGGTGCGGCATCTACATGAAAATTTCAGGTCCTCTTACCTGCGCCGGATGTGTATGGACATCAAGGGCGGGAGAGCCAGAGGCAAGGTATAAAAAAGCCGCCGGCAGTGTAGCAGACTGCGAGCGGCAAAAGAAAGAATATCCATCTCCATCGTAGCAGAAAAGGAGAAGAAAATCAATGATAAAAATAAATGAGCGGTGGGTACAGCTGCAACTGGCATCCATCGGCATCCCGAAAGGGCGAGCGAGAGAATGGCTCGCTTATATGATAATGTGCGACCCAGAGCGCAAGCAGCCGATATGCAGGCTGTACGATAAGACAGCCGAGCAGATGGGCGTAAGTACAAGCACGGTTATCCGCGTGGTTGAGCAGGCTATCAGCAGGATGTGGGATTTTCCTACATCTACCACAGAATCGCTGTTTTGCATCCGGCTATGCCGCAAAAAGCCCGGCGTCAGATGTTTTGTCAATCGGTTTTGCGATGTAGTAATGGCGCCGAGACTGGAGGAGGAAAGGCAATGGACAAATCAATAGAAAACGGCATGATTGTAGGCGCTGAACGCCACGACCCGCAGTGCCAAGATGTAGAGTGCAGCCGATGCGATACGTGCGACCAGTGGGTGCCGGATACCGAGATTGCGGTTTTTGGCAATGGCGACAGGGTGTGCAACGATTGCTTGCATGATTATCTGGAGAGCCAGGGCGCGGACTTTGTGCCGGGGTACATTGCCCAAAACGAGGCAGAGTTTTGGCTCGACTGGCTGTTTGCCAATGCAGACCCGGACGAGCAGCTCAGAGTGGTAAAAGCCGGGTATCTGGCAGAGGGACTTAAACCGCTGCAAAAGGAATACATCGAGCAGCAAAAGGTTGATTTTTGCTAGGATGATGCGGAGTTTTTGGACTATGTGAGGGAGGAGTTAACTCATGGAAATTAGGGAAGAAATCAGAGAAAACACCGAAACCGCTTGGGTGTGTGACAGCCCGGAAAAAGCCGACTGGGCAATCGAAAAAATCAAAGAAATCAGGGCGCGCAGAGACCTATTTATTAATGTGGCAGAGCAAAAAATTAACACTCTGAAAGAGCAGATCGAGGAGCAGGAAAGAAGCTGCGAAAATCAGGAATCCTTCTTTGCGGAGGCGTTGAATCAGTACTTGGATACTGTACCAGCCAAGAAAACGAAAACACAGATTTCGTTGGAATTGCCAGCTGGAAAGATTGTTAGGAAAATCTCTCGCCCAGACTTTGCTAAAGATGATGCAAAATTGCTCGAATACCTGAAAGAATCATCACCAGATTTTGTTTCGTGGACCCCAAAGGTAAAATGGGCGGACTTTAAAAAAAGCCTGCAGATTCAGGGTGATGCAGTAGTCCGCACCGATACCGGGGAGATTTTGGATTGTATCCGAGTGGAGATGAGCCCGGAACGGATTGAAATCAAGTAGGGGGCAAAAAAATGGCAGATAACATGACTTTGTACAACGCTGTGCGGACGCCTCCGCCGGAGGCACTCAGAGAAATCAAAGCCGGACGGCTTGCCGGGAAGAGCGACATTAACCCGATGTGGAGGATCAAGGCTCTGACGGAGCAGTTTGGACCATGTGGAGAAGGCTGGAAATACACCATCGAAAGGCTGTGGACGGAGCAGGGTGCAAACGGGGAAATCGCTGCCTTTGCACTCATCAATCTGTATCACAGGATCGGGGAGGGATGGAGCGAGCCAATCCCCGGAATCGGCGGCAACAGTTTTGTGGCAAAAGAAAAAAGCGGAATGTATACCAGCGACGAGTGCTACAAGATGGCGCTCACAGACGCCATGAGCGTGGCGTGCAAGGCTTTGGGCGTTGCGGCTGATGTTTTTACTGGCAGGCAGACAAAACCAAGTACACAAGGGACACAGAGCCGCCTAGAGAGAAAGCGGACGAAAAACTGATTGCAGAGTTTTACAAGGCAGGTGCTGACAAGGGAAGGGACAAGCCAATCATGGCACAGTGGGCGCGCCAGAGCATGGGCGACACGCCGGAGAACCTCACAAAGGCACAAATAAAGCGCCTGATCGAAGCAATCAAGAGGTGGTAAGCAGTGCTGATGAAAGGATATATCAGCGGCTATGATGGGAGGACATTGAGCATAACAGTGCCTTTTTCGGACGCTGGGCTGTTACAGAAGCAGGAAATTACCGAGTGCGAGGTGCGGCTGACAGATGGTCGCACTATCACCCCGGTGCAGAGGAGAAAAATCTTTGCAATGGTGCGGGACATCGCAGATTGGGCAACCTGGGCGAAGGACAGGCGGCAGTACCGGGAAGTGCTGCGACAGCTCCAACTTTTGTACCTCATCGACACCACCGACACCGAGGCAGTGCGGCACCAGCTGGAGTATCACTACTGCGAGCTGTTGGACATCAACCTCTTTAGCCTTTCCAACTGTGATGTGAGCACTGCAAGGGAGTTTATTTCCTACCTGATTGATTTGGCGATAGAGCACGAAATCCCATGCAGGGACAGCCTGCTCAACCGGTGTGAGGATATTGAACGGTACTTATATTCCTGTGTGGCGCACCGGAGATGTGCCATCTGTGGCAAAAAGGCAGACATCCACGAGGTGGAGAGGGTGGGAATGGGGCGCGATCGGCGGCAGATGCACCATTTGGGGCAGCTAGTACAGCCGTTGTGCCGCCAGCATCATCAGGAGGTGGATCAGGTGGGACAAGCCTCATTTGATAAAAAATATCACCTGTGCGGGATTCGGCTGGATGAATTCTTGTGCAAAAAACTGAAATGGAGGATATGAGATGAACAAGGTATTTTTGATGGGCAGACTGACGGCTGAGCCGGAACTGAAATTTACACAGACTGGAAAGGAAGTTCTGAGCTTTTCCCTTGCCGTAGACAGTGGGTACGGGGAGAAGAAGAAAACCGATTTTATCACCTGTGTGGCATGGGAGGGTACTGCCAAGTTTATCTCCCAGTGGTTTCACAAGGGCTCGCTGCTGTTGGTGGAAGGGGCGCTGCGGACCAGAAAATACACCGACAAAAGTGGAAACAACCGCACAGCAACCGAGGTGCTGGTATCGCAGGGGCACTTTACCGGGGAGAAATCAAACCGCTCATCGGTGGATGTGATGCCGGAGGAAGGGGAATTTTCCCGGAACTTTGCAATGCCACCAGCAGCATATCAGGCAGCCACATACAACGCACAACTGCCGCCACCGCCACAGCAGATGGGCATGAATGATTTTGCTGAGGTTTCTTCTGACGATGAAGATTTGCCGTTTTAGGAGGCGAGGGAGTGGCTGAAAGACGAATGATTTCAAAGAAAGTGGTCGACACAGATTTGTTTTTGGATATGCCTGTGTCGACCAGGCTGCTCTATTATGATTTGTCTGTGAGGGCGGATGATGATGGGTTTGTTGCATCCCCTAAGCGCATTTCCCGGATGGTAGGATGCAGCGAGGACGATCTTAAACTGTTGGTTGCAAAAGGATACCTGATTCCGTTTGAAAGCGGCGTCTGTGTGATACGAGATTGGAAAGTACACAACTACATTCCCAAAGATAGGTATCACGAAACAGATTATCGCAAAGAAAAAGCGATGCTCACAGAAGGTGAGACAGGAGCTTATTCTTTAAATGCAGAAAAATCCGCTTATTTATGCGATTCTTGTGAACCAGCATACAAGCCAGATACAGTTTGTATACAAGATGTATCCAATTCTGAATACAATCCGTATCCCGAGGATAGGTTAGGTAAGGATAGGTTAGGTAAGGATAAGAATAATAAGGCGGACAAGCCCGCCCGCGCCCGCTTTACAAAGCCGACAATCGAGGAGGTACAGGCATATTGCCGGGAGAGGGGCAACAGTGTGGATGCCAACCGATTTGTGGACTACTATGAGGCAAACGGCTGGAAGGTGGGCAAGAACCCGATGAAGGACTGGAAGGCTGCAATCCGAACATGGGAGAAGAACGGTTACAGCACACCACAGAAAGCACAAAGCTCAGTAACTGGAACGCTGGACTTTGAAGCGATGGAGGCTTATTTGCATGGAGGGGGAAACTAATGGGGAAAAGATACACCTATCAAGCAAACCCGCCCATCATAAAGACAGGCGGGTTTGCTGTTGAGGGCTATTCGGCTTCGGGGTCAGGTTCGTAGATCTCATCGAGGGGAATCTGCATTGCCTTGCACAAAGCAAAGGCGGTCGAGATACGGCAGTCGCCGCGGGCTTCGATGTCCTCGATGGTGCGCTTGGGAACACCGCTTTGGCGCGACAGCTCCGGCACGCTCAGACCCTTTGATTTGCGGATTTCTCGAAGTTTAAGCATGGCTTTTTTCCTCCTTTCTGAAGGATAAAATCAGGCAGACAGCCAGCAGGATAAACTTGATTCCATCCAAAACGGACGGATTTGTAAAATCCCCGTCGAGAATGTTTAGGACGACCAGGGCAATAAGCAAAATACGGAGTGTTTTGATTTTCATTTTCTTTGTGGATGTGGTTTCATCCACTTTTTCCACCTGCCTTTAAGAGTTTTGTATGGGATTATTTTAAGCGAATGATGATTTGGTGATGTTCACAGTCGACCACCTTTTCGACCGGCAACGGGGAACCGTTTTCATCGAGGAAGCCGCAGGAGCGGACCTCTGCGCTGCCCAGATTGACCGAATAGCTGGTGATATGACCATGTCCTCCTTTTTTGGGGGAAAGCTTAATGTCTTTTGTTTCCATGTGTGATGACCTCCCAAATGTTATAGATTGGCAGTTTGTTTACTGTCCAAATATTGTGTGATTGCTCGGCGGATAAACTCAGCCTTGCTGATACCGTCGGCTTTGAGTGCCTCTTCCCACTGAGCAACAAGGTCTTTTTGCAGGCGGACAGCGATTTGAGAATAGGCTTTGTCCAAATACCGCTGTTTGACCTGCGTGGATGTTTTTCCCATAAAGCACCTCCTAAAAGAACGAACGAATCATAAAGTACAGGGCAAATAAAAGTCCTGCAACGGTTAGTATTTTGGCGACAAGGGTTAGAATATCTTTTTTCATGGTTGCATTTTGGAAAGCAGTTTGGTATACTTAGAGTAAGGAAAGGGGCTTGCGCTCCCGCCCAAACTGTTCCTTATCGGAACAGTTTGATAAGAATTAAAATCCAGCCGACCAAGCTGATGATTCTTATCGTGAGCTCTTCGAGTTGTCCTACCAGCTTGATGAGCTCTTTTATTTTGCTTTCCACTTGGTTCACCTTCCTTTATTGATTCTATTATATTATACTGGTTGCGGTATGTCAATAGATTTTGAAGAAAAATGGCTTGTTTATGCGGAAATTTAATATTATCAGCCGGATTCAGATGATGAGTTCCGGCTTTTTTTTATGCCGTTTTGGACGGCGATACAAAAGATATACAGCAAAAATCCAATACGAAAGAGGGTGCGGTGGTGAGAAATGGCGGCTGCCTTTTTCTCCACAGAAAAAGGGTGATTCCAATGCAAAAAGCACAAGGATTACATTCAATTAGGGAAGGGTGAAAAAATTGACCGACCAGGAGTCAGATGAGCTGATTGGGGACAGCGCAGCGGCATAGAATACGAAAGCATGTAAAATAGCAGACTGTAAAAGAAGGGAAGTTGCTCTTTTTAGGGCAATTTCCCTTTTGCTTTGGAGTTTTATATGAAAGGAGGCGATTGGTAAATGAACGAGTTAAGCGAAATCTCGGCGTTGGTGAAGGAGTACATATCGCCGGAAACGGTGTGGCTGGTGCCTTGCCTGTATGCGCTGGGCAGCATCATCAAGCGCTCCATCCGCATCGACGATACCCTGATACCGGGCATCCTGTGCCTGGTGGGGGTGCTGCTGTCGGCGCTGGTGAGTGTGGCTGCCTGCGAGCCGGTCGGCTGGATGCAGTGGGTGATTCTGGCGGCGGTGAGCATCGGGCAGGGGTATGTGCTGGCGGCGGCGGCAATCTGCCTCAATCAGCTGATCAAGCAGCACGGCCGGGCAGGAGCGCTGAAAAAAGGATTTGACGGAAAGGAAGAGGAAAATGAAACAGGGAATTGATGTATCCAAATGGCAGTCACAAATTGACTGGCAGAAGGTCAAAGCGGACGGGATCGACTTTGCAATCATCCGCGTCGGCTTCTGCTACAACAACGGCGCATTGAAGCTGGACAGTGCCTTTACGCAGCACATCAAAGGTGCGCTGGCGGCAGGATTGGATGTAGGCATTTATCTGTACAGCTATGCCACCACTGTACAGGCAGCACGCAGGGCGGCGCAGGAGGTCATCAAGGCAGTCAAGCCGTACAAGCTGACCTACCCAATCGCCTTTGACATTGAGTATGAGAGCATCTACACCGGCGGTAGCAAGCAGACCAACACCGACATTTGCAAGGCGTTCCTGGACGAGGTGGAGGCGGCTGGTTACTATGCTATGCTGTACTGCTCGAAGGATTTTCTGGACAGCTACCTCTATCCTGCACAGCTGACCGCCTATGACAAATGGATTGCACAGTATGCAAGCAAATGTACTTGTAAACATCCATACGGCATCTGGCAGCACACCGGCAGCGGCAGGGTCAACGGCATTGTTGGAGACGTAGACAGAGACATTGCATATAAGGACTACCCTGCTATCATCGAGCGGGCAGGGCTGAACCAAGGGGTGTAGGACGATGGAGGTGGATTTGACACAGATTGTAGTGGCAGTGATTGGCTTGCTGGGTGTTATCCTCACAAGTGTGGTGGTGCCGCTCATCAAAAGCAAGCTCACCAACAGCCAGTGGGAAACCATCCTCAATTATGCCTTGGCGGGAGTACAGGCGGCAGAAATCATTTTTAATGCGCAGGGACAGGGTGAAGCAAAGCTGCGCTGGGTGAGCGAGTACATCACGAATCAGTGCGCGGCGCACGGCATTAAAATTGATATGGATACTGTGCGGGTTGCCATCGAAAACGCATGGAAGGCGCTGGGACTGGACAAAAAGGAGGAAGCGGCATGAAATTAGGCGAGAAAACCAAAATCACCATCGTAAATGTAGGTAACAATCCGCTGGCAAAAGAGGTTGCGCAGGTTTTGCGGGAAAGCGGCTACAAAAACGTTACTGTGCTGCCGATGCAGGGAGAGTATGCCGGCTGGTATGGGCTGGCAACCACCGAGCCGGAGTATACCATCATCCTCAAGGAGAGTAACGCCTGCAAGGTCCAGCCGTGCAGAGTACAGGGCTACACCGGCAAGCGGCTGGGGGATTTTGTAGCGCGCGATTTGGCAGAGAGCCAGCGGGCGAAAGCGCACTATCGCCACCAGCTCAAAATGCTGGGATTGGACCCGCAGCTGCTGGGCACCTACACTATCCCGTGGGACGAAGTGCGATATGACGAAACCGCCTGGTACTGGCTGGATAAGTCCCCGCTGTTGTGGGCAGAACTGCCGAATGAGCAGGGCGTTGCGCGGGCAGTGTGCAGGGCAATCAGCGGATATATTGACAGCAAATACCAGTAAGGGAGGGCATGCGTATGCCGGATCCAGTAAGCGATACCTTGTGCCGGGAGCGGCAGAGGGTGCAGGACGAGCGCTTTAAACGTGATTTGGAGCGGATTGAAGATTTAGAGCAGGTGTGCGACAAGCTCAACCGCCTGAGCATTGAGATGAGCGAGCTGGTCAAAAAGCACGATGAGCAACTCGCCACGCAGGCGCAGAGGCTGGAGAGCATCGAGCAAAAGCCGCTGCGCTGGTGGGAGAAGTTCACCGGCGCCATCATTGCCGCACTGGGCAGTGCTGTCGGCGGCGGGATGCTGGCGCTGTTGATTCAAAATATTGTGCAAGGATAATGAAACCCTCCTCGGAAGTATCCGGGGAGGGTGATTTTTGCTTATTGAGCAGACAAACTATTGGGGACAAAGGAAGCACTGTTGTTTTGGAATTTTGAAATCCACCATCAAACCACTTTCAAGCAGTGTTTCAAGGCAAAAGAAAACCCTCAACAAACCGCATAAACAAGCCATTTATTGAGGGTTGCTCTTTGGCTGGGCTGGCGGGATTCGGACCCTACAGAAACATTTTCTATTCTTCTAAGGATTTTTGAATATCTTCTAAGATTTCATCAATTTTTTTGTTTTTTCTTCAATGTTATTTTCTCCTTTGGCTTCAAGTAGTGCCCGTTGCAAGAATCTTAAGAACAAATTAAATTGTTTGTCGGTCATACCCATATCTGTCATCGTGCTTTTCCTCCGTGAATGCTTTGTCAATAATTGTTTATATGTCAAGAATTATTCTGGCATAAAGGATACTTTATATGTATACGCACTCGATCCTTCAGAGACACCTTCTGCCCCATGAATATCACCAGGAAACCCGATTGTGATGACACAAGTGTTCAGCTTATCCCTTCTTTCAAAAGAACAGTAGCAAGCTGCATACCATGTTTTTGTTTCCTGTGGCTGGATGGCAAGAGGGTTATCCCCTAATCTGCTTGCCGCAACCAGCGATCCATATCCCTCTAAACCTCCAACACCATCATATTCAGCGTTGACCCATACTCGATTGTCTGGATAGATTGCCTCATTGGTGGTATTTTTGATTTCCAATCTGAGATAAGATTGTGTAGCAGAATCTCCTGCTGTATGACATACAGTAGCTCCTTCCTCTGCGATTGGAATTTCCTCTGCCATACCACATTCAGCGACAGTTACCTCTGCATAAGGCAGTACAAGTGTTGTACCAAGTTCTATTTGAGTATTATCTCCTGCCTGTGCATTGACAGTAATCGGTTCTCCTGCATAGATGGACTGATATTCTGGTCTAAATTCCTCCATAGGTGGATTTAAGTTGAACTCTGGAGCAAGCTCAGATTCCGGTGCTGCATTAGTTACTGGTGCATTAGCTTCCTGTGGTTTTTCAGTTTGTTCCTCTGCCTTGTTCTGAGCTGCTTCATTGGCTTTTACGGCTTCATCAAATTCCTTCTTTAATTCTTCGTAATCGGTTTGTAGGGTATTGTAGTCCTTTTGTAGTTGTTCATATTTGGCGGTAATATCTCCCAGTTCCGCCTGTACATTATCTAACTCACCATTGGAACATCCAATGCATAGCATAGCAACCAACAGCATAATAACAATTTTCTTCATAAATCATCCTCCTTCGTATCATTTATCCTCACCATATCACTTTGTATTAGAAAAGTCAAGTAAGATGGTAAAAGAACATCACTATATAACCGCCGATATGTTTGACTAGATACTGAATTGTACAAATTGTGCTTTCTGTGTTTGGAATTAATAAATTCCCGAAGGAATAAAGAAAAATCCTCCTCAAAGAGCAGGCAAGGAAGATTTTTATGTGAGAATTGTTCTGCGAGCGATTTGGAGAGATATTTTTAGGTGAATTTAACAATTCGTGGAAAATGCGAATAGACAAGAAATCAAAAAAAGAATAAAATATACTTGACAAATAGTCAATGTTGTGGTATGTAATTTGTCCCTTAGAAAAATGAAAGTTGAAGATATAGTTTATAATATAAACAAACCTAAATGAGGTGTTTTTATGACGAATGAAGAGTTTCAATTCCTGATAGGAATGAAGAAAATCTTCTTAAAAAGCAACATACAATTACCGGAAAACAACGAAAACAGTTCATATGAACTAAAAAGTGAAACCACAAAAGATCGTTTTTACTTAGATATTGACCGTCGTGGGAAAATAGAATTTTCAAAATTTAAACTCCAAAACAGGTATTTACAAACAAAACAACCACTGGTGAGAATTGATATTGACTCACCGCCACATACTAATCCTGATGGGACTAAAACATCCAGAAATCATATTCATATTTATCAAGAAACTGAGTTTGATACTGGGAATCTTCCTTGGGCGTATGATTTAAGTGATTTTTTAGAAATTTCCTTGAATGGAGACTATTCATTTACTCATGTTTTCCATAAATTTTGCAAATACTGTAATATAAACAGTGAAAATATCAATGGAGTGATTTAAGATGAAAGCCCAAGCTGATATTGACTTTGCTAATCTTTATCTTGGTTGGCTCAAAGAAAATATTGAGCAGTTCCAAGTGAATCAAAATACGTTCCGCCTAACTCTGCCTTTTTTGGATCGTAATAATGATTACGTAGAACTTTATATCATTCATAAAGAGGACAACACCTTCTACATTACAGATGATGGTGCTACATTAAACGATTTAGATTTTAATGGATTTGACTTTAAATCTTCTGAAAAGAGGAAATTTATTCTAAGTAGTATTATATCTGCTCACGGTGTGACATTATCAGAAGATAATGAACTCACTGTTTCCTGCACCTTAGATGACCTTCCTCAAAAAAAACATTTGCTTGCTCAGTGTATGATAAAAGTAAGTGATATGTTTTATCTTTCCAAACCTAACGTTCAATCCCTCTTTTTGGAGGATGTCCAAAATTTTTTAGATAAATATGATGTACGGTATTTTGAAAACTTTTCCCTTGTTGGTAAAAGCAAGCTATCTACCCACTATGATTTTGCTATTGCTAAATCAAAACAAGCCCCCGAGCGTCTAATTAAGGTGGTAAACAAACTTGATTTAAATGCTGCTCGAAATATCATTTTTGCTTGGAATGATACGAAAGATATGCGCGTATCCAATTCTGAGTTATATACATTTATCAAAGACACAGATAGAAAATTATCTTCTGATGCTATCGGAGCCTTGGAGGAATATGGAATTAAGCCTGCGCTTTGGAGCAACAGAGAAGAATATGTCCGAATGTTGACTGCGTAAAGACGTGTTTTCAAAACTACATTATAAAATCATAGATTATAATCGACAGATATTTGGAACAAAGGGAAAAAGATATAAGCTTAACTATATAGGTAGAATAATTGTATCTTATCAATATTTGGAGGCCATCCTTTGAATTTAAGGGTGGCTTCTTTTTTTGTCCAGAAATAGGGAAAAGAGAAAGGCATTCCCTTATGGGAGACACCGACATTCATGTCGGCGCCAAAGAAAATGTTGATAATAAAAATCCCCCGGGTCCGAAGGACACCGGAGGACGAACTGGAAACAACAGTAAAATCAGGACTTTTTTTGAGAAATCGCTTGATTTTTGATGGTGGTTTTGATGGTGGTTTTGTCAACTTTTGGGACGGTTTTTATTCGTATACGATTTTTTATCTTTTAAAAAGTGGCTTATTTATGCAGAAAAACAACTTGACAACTTATGCGTTGGCGAAAAATCAGGGGTTCAATTCCCCTCGCCTCCACCAGATGGATATTACACGAACACCTACTTTTTCAAAGGCGGCTTTGCCGTAAGGGTGTGGCTGTGATGTCATAAAACACAAAACGAGGTTTAAGGCACGATGTGCCCTGAACCTCGTTTTTTATATGCTCGTGCCTTATTTGGATTCGGTGTCCAATCATAATAGGCAGATCACCGCAAGCAATGCGAGTGTTCATATACACTCACATCCTCTGCTTGTTGGGTGCTATACCCCCGCTGGACACAGAATTTATTCTGTGGCTGCGCGTTCTGCAAACACTTTTGAAGGGTATGCTAAAATGCCGCCCCTTTGCAGAGATGTGACGAATCGTTGCACCCTGATTATCTCAAGGGCTGTCGTGAAGCGGCATAACTCTTAGTCAATGAATGGGCAAACCGTTCCTTATCGAATGCTTTCATGTCTGCACCCTATGATCTATTTTAGAGCAGAGGGCGTCGTGAATTACGACACCCTTGTGTATGGTGTGGTACGCTCTGAAATAGGGCCTACCCTGGAAGATGGGGTGGCAATATACCATCCCATCGAGCAGTATGGTTTTCATCAAAAGGGCTTTTTAAAGCGCCCCCCTTACTCAGAACGATAGCTATGGTGTATCATCCTTCCAAATAAGAGCTCGAATTCCGCATTTTTACTCTGTAAGGACACTGCGCTCTCGATTCAATCTGGTACATCGCAAAACGCGACGCACCGAACATGAGCGGGTAGGTAAACCGCCTATCCATCTCAGGTGTGAGAAATACCCCCATGGAACAAACCGTTCCTCCTCATTACTGCGACAAAAAGGGACACCCAAAATAGGGCGCCCCTTTGCATATTATCTTTGAACTTTACTTCATTCCTCACTTTTATCAGAATACTTCTTTTTCCATGTTTCCAATTCTTTTCGCCCTTCTTCGCTGGCGAATAATTTCTGGATTTCAGGTGCGAGGAATCGGGCGAAGGAATCTATGATGGACTGTGGTAGTTCAATTTTGTATGGATTCTGATGATTTTCTTGGCCGACCATGGGTGAGTTGCCCCAACAGCAAAACCTTACTGGCTCAACTTCAGTCCATCTCACACTCCTTCCCGGCGATACACAGCTGCCAAAGATTGTTCCCATACACAGAGGAGAGACAGATCATTTCAAAACCTGAGAAAATTCTCATAGAGCTCCGTTCCCACCCCTTCCCTTCCGGGGTTTTCACCAGAAAATCCCACACAAAATAGCTCGGATAGGAAGGGAATGAATCGAATTAAACTGAGTATATTTATCTTTTTCTTTTTATCTACCATCTGGTTTTCGTACTTCAAGAAAGCGGATTACCGTACTTATTAGACTCGTTTTTCAGTCTTCCGGCGTTCCGCAACCGGATTTCTTGAAGTCGGTGTTCGAAACCGCGTCATAGTGTTTTGGGTAGATACGGTTGGGTTTTCCACATCCCTGTTTTTTGATGGACACAAGATCGGCATATTGCAGCTCCCGCAGCGTGTCCACTGCTTTTTGGCGGCCACAGTGCAGCAACTCACACACCTCGTTGATGGGGTAATACAGATAAATCTTCCCATACTCGTCAGCCCATCCGTTTTTGCGGGACAAGTCCGTTCGACGCAGGATCATCGCATACAACAGTTTGGCTTAGCTTGACAAGGAGCAAAAACTTGGTGACTCAAACAGAAAATTGGGTAGGCGTATAAAACTTTGGGCCGGTTGCTTTTGATGAATATAAAATGGTTTTGTAACCATAACAGGTACCTCCATGCGGACAATTAGAACATGATTTCCGAGTGATAATGGACTATCTGCAAAACGGTGTGCCAGTCAAATACTTTGATAATGGCGAGGAACGCTCCACCCTCGTCTATCTCATCGAATTCAAAAATCCTTCCCAGAATGACTTTACCGTTGCTAATCAGTGGACTTTCATTGAAAACTCCGAGAAGCGTCCTGATGTTATCCTCTTTGTAAATGGTCTGCCGCTTGTCATTGTCGAGTTGAAATCTCTTTCCCGCGAAGAAACGGACGCATCCGACGCATATAGGCAGCTCAGAAACTATATGTATGAGATTCCATCTATGTTCATCTACAACGCTGTGTGCGTTATGAGTGACATGACCACCTCCAAAGCCGGTACGATTACCTCCGGGGAAGACCGCTTTATGGAGTGGAAAACCACGGACGGCAGCTATGAGAACACACAGTATGCTGCCTTTGATACTTTTTTTGAAGGACTATTTGAGAAGAACCGCTTCCTTGACATCGTGAAGAACTTCATCTGCTTCAATGTGGATGGGCAGAACACCTTCAAAATTCTTGCCGGTTATCACCAATATTTTGCGGTCAAGAAGGCTGTTGCATCAACGCTGAACGCTACTGTGACGGATGGCAAGGGCGGTGTATTCTGGCATACACAGGGCAGCGGAAAATCGTTGTCCATGGTCTTCTATGCCCACTATCTGCAAGAGGCTTTGGAAAGTCCTACAATTGTTGTAATCACAGACCGAAATGACCTTGACGATCAGCTTTATGGGCAATTCTCTCGTTGCAAAGATTTTCTGCGGCAAACTCCGCAGCACGCTGAGAATCGGAAACACTTAAAGGAACTGCTGGCGAACCGGCAAGCAAACGGCATCATCTTTACAACGATGCAGAAGTTTGAGGAGCCCTCTCCGAGCGTCGAAATATCATTGTCATGGCTGATGAAGCGCACCGTGGGCAGTATGGCTTGACTGAAAAGGTTGTTGTGAAGCAGAAAGAAAATGGAGATCTTGAAGCGAAAACAATCATCGGCACAGCCAGAATTATCAGAGACAGCTTGTCAAACGCTACTTATATCGGGTTTACCGGCACTCCTATTTCCTCCAAAGACCGAAGCACCCGTGAAGTGTTCGGTGATTACATTGACATTTATGATACGACGCAAACCGTCGAAGATGGTGCTACCAGACCTGTTTACTATGAGAGTCGTGTTATTCATCTCAAGCTGGACGAGAACACACTGCATCTCATCGACACAGAATATGACATTATGGCGCAGAATGCAGATCCGTATGTCATTGAAAAGAGCAAAAAAGAGCTTGGTCAGATGGAAGCGATTCTTGGTGCTGACCAGACGATAGACTCTCTGGTTAGTGACATCCTCGACCACTACGAGAATTACCGGGCAAATATCCTCACCGGCAAGGCAATGATCGTGGCATATTCCCGTCCTATTGCCATGAAGATATACAAGCGCATTCTTGAACTGCGTCCTGCATGGACTGAGAAAGTCGGCGTGGTTATGACGCAGGGCAACAACGACCTCGAAGAATGGCGTGAAATCATCGGCAATAAGGCACACAAGGATGATTTAGCAAAGAAGTTCAAAGATAACAGCTCTCCTATGAAGATCGCAATCGTCGTTGATATGTGGCTAACGGGCTTCGATGTTCCATCCCTTGCAACCATGTATGTCTATAAGCCTATGGCTGGACACAATTTGATGCAAGCCATCGCCCGTGTCAATCGCGTATTCAAAGACAAAGAAGGCGGTCTTGTCGTTGACTATGTGGGTATAGCGGCTGCTTTGAAGCAAGCCATGAACGACTACACCACCAGAGACAAGAAGAACTACGGAGACACTGATGTCAGCAAGGCGGCATATCCCAAGTTCCTTGAAAAGCTGGAAGTTTGCCGAGACCTGTTCTATGGATTTGACTATGCAAAGTTCTTGATCGGTTCTGATTTGGACAAGGCAAAAACCATCAACGGCGGTGTAAACTACATACTCGGAAAGAGTGTTGCAGAACATGAGCTGCCCGACAACGAGAAGACACAGAATGTGTATATATGAAAGAGGCTCTTCTTCTCAAACAAGCTCTTTCCCTCTGCGGAAGCTTGGTGGATGAGAGGACACGCTTTGAAGCAGCATTCTTTGAGTCCGTTAGGACTATGATTGTCCGGTTGATGTCTGGTGGCACAGGAAAGAAATTCACACTGCCCGAAGTGAACGAGCGCATTAACGAGCTGCTGAAAAGCAGCATCAAAAGCGAAGGTGTTATCAACCTCTTCTCCGATGTGCAGGCTGAGTTTTCTCTGTTCGATCCCAAATTTCTCGAAGAGATAGCGAACATGAAAGAGAAAAACCTTGCTGTCGAGTTATTGAAGAAACTCATTGCCGAGCAAGTATCTGTCTACCGCCGCACGAATGTTGTCAAATCGGAAAAGTTTTCCGAGCTGATCCAATGCGCAATGAATCAATATCGATCTAAATAAAGTCAAGAAGAGCATAAATAGATAACAAATCATAAAAAGAAATTTATTATGATAAGTAAAACAAATGGATAGAATGTGATAGCAATATGCCTATTATAAAATAATCTTATAAGTTTTAAAATATCTATTGATTAAAAAGTATTCATCAATAAAAACTATTGGAAATCATATTAACAAAATGTTAATATGATTTTGTCGTTGGCTTATAAGTATAATTCAAAGGAGAGAGTGTGCATGAAGAAAATGTTGGCTGTCGCTTTAGCAGTAATGATGCTGACTTTGGGTGCTTGTTCAAATGCGCCAGCTTCTACTGAAGCAAAAGAAGAGTCAAATACTGCTGCGGCACAATCTACAGAGGAACAGGAAACAGAGGAGAAAAAGCCAGAGGAAAGTGTAACTACAGAGACTAAAAAAGATGGCGGCGTTTTTGTAGTTCCAATTTCTGCCGATATTAATAACTTTAACCCTGTTATTACAGAATCTAAATCGGTTGAAATGGTAATGCGTGCGATGTATGACCCACTGTTCGTAATTGACAACAACGAAACAAGATATTACATGGCAGAAAGCTACAATGTTTCCGAAGATGGTTTGACCATCACAGTAAAACTGAAAGATAATATGTTCTGGCATGATGGTGAACCTATCAATGCAGATGACCTTGTTTTTGACTTTGATTTTATGTGGAATGAAAAATTGAAAAGTGCTACAGGAATCAATGGTGAAAAAATCAACTGTGAAAAGGTAGACGATTTGACTGTTAAGCTTACCCTTCCACAACCATCTGCTTCTTACCTTTCTACTTTAGGCAATTTCAAAATGTTCCCAGAACACCGCTACAATAATGGTGAGCCATTCCGTACTACTTTGGAAAATGAAAAGGGAATTGGCTCTGGACCATATAAACTGGTAAGCTGGACAAAAGGCAGCACAATTGAGTTGGAGCGTTTTGACGAGTACTATCGTGGAAAACCAAACTTTGATAAGGTGATTTTCCAGGTTGCTCCAGAAGCTACCACACAGGAAGTGGCTTTCCAAAAAGGCGAGCTGGGAATGATTGAGGTTTCGGATAGCCTGAAATATGAAAAATACAAGGCAGACGAAAACTGCAATGTATACTCCTTCCCAGATAATCGAGTAAGCTACTTTACATTCAATGCAAACAGTGAAAAAATGCAGGACATCGAGCTGAGAAAAGCATTTACATATGCGCTGGATCGTGCAGCACTGTATCAGGCAGCAGCTGGAGATGAAAATCTTGCTGTAGAGCACGCTTCTGTATATGGACCTCAGACAGAAGGTTTTGATGAAAACTTTACCTCTTATCCTCATGATGAAGCAAAAGCGAAAGAGTTATTTGAAAAACTTGGAGCAACAAATCAGACCTATAAGCTGATTTGCGATAAGAGCCATCTGTATTTGGAAGATATTGCAGTTGCTGTTCAGAGCCAGCTGGCTAAGTATGGTATTAAAGTAGAAGTCACTGCTATGGATTCCCAGGGCTTCAACAACACCTTCTTCTACACCACAGAAGGAGACTGGGATTTGGCTGTAAACGTTTACCCAGCAAAAACAGATCCAAACAGTATTGCTTTTATGTACAAAAAAGGTGGATTCCTTACAAAGAATCTCTTTGCTTCTGATGAAGCACTTGCTTTGTTTAATGAAGGCGATGCTACATTAGACAAAGAGAAGAGAATGGAAATTTACAAGAAACTTCAGGATCAAATCATCAATGACTATTGTGTATACCCTGTTTTGACCTCTAGAGCTTGCATTGTAACTCCTAAGAATATTCGTGGTGTAGATGATATCAAAAAGATACCTCTCTTCGAAGATTACATGAAAATTTTTATGGTAGAATAAGGAAATATTGATGAAATGGAAAATCTGATTGATTTATTTTAAATCAATCAGATTTTCTTGGATTGAGAGATTTTATTATGAAGTTTATTTTAAAAAGGCTTTTGCAAACGATACCAGTTATTTTTCTTGTTGCTTTTTTTTCCTTTGCAATTATAGAAATTGCACCAGGCGATGTACTGATGCATTATATTCGACCTAATATGACAAACGAAGAGATTGAAGAGTTAAAAGAGGAATTAGGTCTGAACGACGGAATTGTAGAAAAGTTTTGCGGATGGGGAAAAAATGTATTAAAGGGAAACTGGGGATATTCTCAGATCAATCATCGTAGTGTAACAGAACAAATCAAAGAGAAATTACCAGCCACAATTGGCTTGATGGGTGCAGCCTTGATTCTTTCCATTGTGATGTCAATTCCATTGGGATTGATATCAGGAGTGAATAAAGGGAAGCCAATTGATCGAATTATCAGCGATATTAGTTATATTGGAATTTCCATACCGCCTTTCTGGTTTGGTATCATGCTGATTATTGTTTTTTCATTGAAGTTGAACTGGCTCCCGAGCATGGGTATGCGAACAGTTGGCGTGGATTCTGTATGGGATGTTATTAAACACGGTATTTTGCCGGCTATTGTTTTAAGTACAAAAAACACAGCTGTATTTACAAGATATATTCGAGCAAATACAATTAGTCAGATGGAAGAAGAGTATGTTGATACAGCCATCTCGAAAGGAGCTTCCAAAAACAGGATTGTGTATTGCCATGTTATGAAAAACTGTCTATTACCAATCATTACTTTAGCGGGCATGAACTTATCAGGATTGGTTGTTGGTTCCTTCATCGTTGAATCTGTTTTCAGCTGGCCAGGAATGGGTACTTTGGGAATGGCAGCAATCAATGCTAGGGACTATCCTGTTGTTATGGGCTTTACGATGATATCCTGTGTCATCCTGATTTTGGGAAATTTTATAGCAGATATTTTGTATGGTATTTGTGACCCAAGAATTGATCAAAGAGAGGGAGATGAGGTTGATGGATAATACAGAAGAACTGCTGCAAGAATCTGATTTCCGGTTTGTTTCAGATAATGAGGAAGAAGCGGAAATTGTTTATGAGCGCAGTGTGTTTAAAAATCTGAAAAAAAACTTTAAATCCAGCTTTTCTGCAAAACTGTCTGTGGGAATCTTGCTGTTTTTGGTAGTCGTAGCGATACTGGCACCTCTTTCCCCATATGACCCATATGATATAGCTGTAGGAAGTCCTAAATTAGCCCTCCCATCGTTAGAGCATCCGTTCGGAACAGATGATATGGGTAGGGACTACTTTACCAGAGCGCTGTATGGTGGACGAGTTTCATTATTGGTTGGTTTAGCTGCAATGTCTATTTCAACTTTATTTGGAACTATTTATGGAACGATAAGCGGTTATGTTGGGGGAAAAGTTGATGCCTATATGATGCGATTTGTGGATATTTTTATGTCCATTCCGAGTTTTCTGCTTATTGTTATTATTAATACCTTTTTTACTCCGAATATTTTTACCTTAATTATTGTGATTGGTTTGTTTACATGGCAGGGTGTTGCGAGAATTACGAGAGCAGAAACTCTTTCGCTGAAAAAAAGAGATTTTGTTCTGGCATCCCGTGCTTTGGGGGTAAGCCATTGGTGGATTATCGTACATCATATTATCCCAAACTTAATGAATCACGTAATTGTAGTTGCCAGTGTAAGCGTATCGAATTCCATTATGCTGGAATCTTCATTAAGCTTTTTGGGGTATGGCGTTTCTGTGCCGATTCCTTCATGGGGAGGTATGCTGCAAAATGCACAGAGTTTTATATTAGATAGACCTCTACTGGCATTTTTTCCAGGTCTTCTTATTTTACTTACAATTTTGTGTATTAGTGTGTTGTCGGATTTGTTAAGGGATTCTTTGAATCCGAAGCTGAATAAGTAAAGGGTGGTAAGATGGAAACGCTTTTGGATATAAAAAACCTGTCGGTTTCGTTTGATACATATGCAGGAACGGTAAAAGCTGTGCGGAACGTATCCTTTCAAGTTAAGGAAGGAGAAACCGTTGCTGTTGTGGGAGAATCTGGTTGTGGTAAAACTGTAACAGCAAAATCTATTATGGGTCTAGTAAAATCTCCTCCTGGAAGAGTGGAAGACGGTAGCCAAATCCTGTTTGAGGGAAAGAATATTTTTGACTTCACAAAGGAAGAATGGGAAAAATATCGTGGGGAAAAATGTGCGATCATTTTTCAGGATGCTTTGGCTGCACTCAATCCAACCATTCAGGTGGGTAAGCAGATTGGAGAAATGTTAAAACTACACACTAAAATGAATGCAGAACAAATCAAGCAGGAAGTCATTCGTTTAATGGAAAGTGTAGGTATTCCCGAAGCAGAGCAACGATGCAAGCAATACCCACATGAATTCTCTGGTGGACAAAGGCAGAGAATTATGATTGCTATGGCATTAGCTTGCACGCCAAAACTTTTGATTGCAGACGAGCCGACAACATCACTGGATGTTACTGTCCAAGCACAAATTTTAGAGCTACTTCAGCAGATGAAGTTAAAAAGTGGTGTAGCAGTTCTTTTGATTACGCATAATTTGGGAATTGTTGCAAAGGCAGCAGATCGTCTTGTTGTAATGTATGGCGGAGAAGTTGTAGAACAGGGATCTAGTATGGATATTTTCTACCGTGCTCGTCACCCATATACGTGGGCATTGATTAATGCAGTTCCAAGAATTGATGTCAAACTGGAAGAGGAATTGACAACAATCGAGGGAACACCTCCGGATTTGATCCAACCACCAACAGGCTGTGTCTTCCATCCAAGGTGTCCATATTGTATGGAAATTTGTAGAAAAAGGAAGCCTCAGGTTACAGCGGACGGAGAACATATTTCCTTCTGTTGGTTGAACCACTCTATGGCACCGAAGGTTGAGATTCCAATAAGGCAGGAAAGGGAATAGCGATGAACAATGAAAAAGAGGTCCTTTTAGAGGTTTCTGACTTAAAAAAGCATTTTACAATGAAGAACAAAAAGATCATAAAAGCTGTAGATGGCGTTAGCTTCTCTATTGCTAAAGGAGAGACATTGGGCCTAGTCGGTGAATCAGGGTGTGGTAAAACAACCTGTGGAAGAACTGCTATTGGCTTATATGCACCAACCAGTGGAAAAACGCTTTACAGAGGAAAAGAGATCCATTCATTGAAAGGTGCAGAGAGAAAAGCCTTCACAAAAGATGTACAGGTTGTTTTTCAGGATCCATATTCTTCATTAGATCCGAAGATGAGGGTTATTGATATTGTTTCAGAAGGATTGATCAGTCATAATCTAGTTAGCGGCAATGCTGAAAAGAAAGAAGCTGTACAGGAATTACTAAAATTGGTTGGATTAAGGAGTGAACATGCAACACGTTATGTGCATGAGTTTTCAGGAGGTCAAAGGCAACGAATTGGTATTGCTAGAGCATTAGCGGTTTCGCCAGAATTTATTCTTTGTGATGAACCAATTTCTGCGCTGGATGTCAGCATTCAGGCGCAAATTGTAAATCTTCTTATGCGATTGCAGAAAGATAGAGGATTTACTTACCTGTTTATTGCTCACGATCTTGCGATGGTTAGACATATCTCTGATAAAGTGGCTGTTATGTATCTGGGAAAAATTGTTGAAATGGGTAGAACTGAGCAGTTATTCAAAAGTCCGCAGCACCCATACACCAAAGCGTTGCTGGAATCCATTCCGGTTGCAGACCCAATCATAGAAAAACAGAGGATGTATCAACCATTAAAAGGAGAGGCAACCACTCAAAGAAGAGGGGCAGGTTGTGTGTTTGCCAGCAGATGTCCTTATGCAAGCGAACAATGTTTCCAAGAAGAACCGATGATACATGAAATAGAACCGGGCTATTCTGTTGCCTGTCATTTATTCAGAAACTAGGAAAGGGGAAGATAAAATGAATCAATTGTTATCTCCTATTCGTATTGGAACCATGGAATTGAAAAATAGGATTGTTATGGCACCTACATCGATGATTCTCTCATTGGAAGAAAAAATTGATTTTCTTGGTAGAGTAGCTGATGGTGGTGCGGCTCTCATTTATATTGGAGATATGGGAGTAGAATATATCCCAAATATGAAAAGTGACATTAACCTATTTACTCCAAACGGTTTGGAAGGATGCCGTAGGATAGTTGAGCGTTTGCATCAAGGTGGAGCAAAAGCAGGTGCTCAGCTGTATTTATGGGATTATGATATGGAGCAGTATTTTGCTTTGGCAAAATCTGGAGCAACAAGAGAAGAAATGAGCTCTTTTAAAAATGATCATATTGAGGAATATGTAACAGACATGTCGCTGGAAAGAGTGGAAGAAATTATTGATCATTTTGCACAGGCAGCGAAGGCAGCAAAAGATGTAGGTTTTGATATGGTTCAGGTGCTTGGAGGACATGTTATCAGCAGTTTTTCCTCTGGTTATATCAATCATAGAAAAGATGCCTTTGGTGGCTCTACAGAGAAAAGAGCGGCACTGGCCTGTGAGATTGTAAAAGCTATCCGAAAAGAGGTAGGAGAAGATTATCCTATAGAATATAAGATTCCCATTCACGATGACGCAGTTCCATGTGGTCAAGGGGGGCCAGAATTAAAAGAGCTTTCTGTATTTGTTAAACAGTTAGAATTTGCAGGCGTTAATGCATTTCAGGCAGCTATGGGAAACAGGTTAAATATTAATGATACTGTTCCGCCAAAGAGTCATGCAGATTTTAAAGGAGAAGGTTGTTTCCTTTATATTTCTGATGTAATTAAGAAATATACCAATCTTCCGGTTTCCTGTGCTGGTAAGTTTTCAGATCCCAAAAAGAATCAGGAGTGTATAGAAAGCGGACGCCTGGATTATATTGGAATGTCGAGGCAGTTAGTAGCTGATCCAGAATGGGTCAATAAGGTAGCAGATGGAAAAGAAGATGATATAACACGGTGTATTTTCTGTAACCGTGGTTGTTTAGGTAGTTTGCTTTCACGGGAAAAGTTCCATTGTGTTCTTTGGAAATAAAGAGGCTTTATAGATGAGTTTTCATTTATGAAATATTGGGAATATATCTGTGAATGTAAGATGATTAGTTGTTATTTTTGATGTTTTGCATCGAAAGAAGAAAATATATTTGTCTAAGATTGATGCAAAAGGAAGATAATCGGACAGGGGTGTTTTTCTATGCCAAAAGGAGTACCAAACAAACGATATACGCCGGAGTTCAAGAGAATGGTTGTAGAAACCATGTAGCAGGAGCAACTGAGCCATAGCGAAACCGCGCGAAGATTTGAGGTAAACAGCAGAGATCGGATCAAATCATGGGAACAAATCTATCTGACCGAAGGTCCGGAAGGGTTAGCCATCGAACGGCGTGGCCGCGGCAGTAAGGACCGTCCGCCAAAGCCGAAGCAGGTGGAAGAAGATCTGCTGGCCGAAGTGCAGCGGTTGCGTGCGGAGAACGATTACCTAAAAAACTTGCAAACATCGGTGTACAAGGGGTACAAACAAGATAAAATAGAAATGAGGGGCGATAGAGCGGAAATGTCAGATTTTCCACTCTATCTGAACACGGTCGCTGGTGGCCTTGATCGTAGAGATCAAACCATCGGCGGCTTTTCTTTTGTCGTCAAAATCTATGCTGTCCCAGTTGTCGAGATAATAGGATAACTTCTTTATCTGCTGGGGAGATATGGTTTCAACGCTCAATTCGGCGATTGCCTTTGAAATGGTCTGGCGTCGGGTGTCCAGTTCTTCAATTTTTTTGTTGGCGTAGGCAAGCAAGGTCGCATTGGCTCCGGTCAGCGTATCCAGCAGCTTTTCAATTTCTGCCTCCACCTGTGCCAGCTCCACTTGATAGGCGGTCAGCTTCGGATTGACTTTTTCCTCCCTGCCGTGGAGTATCTGAAAGTCTTTGAACTTCTCCTGCATGGCCGAGAAAATGAATTGCTCAAATTCTTCTTTGCGGATTTTCCCGCAGCCCGGACAGCCTTTGTTTTCCGTCCGTTTGGTACAGCGGAAATATCCGGTGCTGTTTGGTACATGGGTGGCTTTCAGAGCATACCCACAATGCCCGCATTTGATTTTTCCGGCCAGCCAAGTATTTTTCGGTTTCCGTCCCTGCTGGAAGGTGGTATTTGCCATAAGTTTTTTCCGGCATTTAAGCCATGTGTCAGAGGAAATGAGTGCTTCGTGGGGAGCGATAACAAGTATCTGGTCTTTTAAGCACCTGTCCTTGTCCTCCTTCACATCCCGCCCCTGATAGAGATAGCAGCCGTTTGTTCCGGCAAAGTCGGAAGCGTCATTGACAATCGCTGCGCCCTGGCTCTTGAAAAATTCGTACAGCTCCAAATCGGCCTGTGCGTAAACGGGGTTTCTTAAAAGCTGGGAAAGAAATGTACGGAACATGGATTTGCCATAAATTTTTATGTCATGTTCCTCGAAGTATCGGGTAATATCTCCGAAGGAGGTTTCCGGTTCAGCGTACATTTCAAACATCAGCCGAACATGGTCGGCGGCTACGGGGTCGGCAACCATTTTCTTTGTGCGGATACCCTCTACCACAGTAGGCTCTAACTGATAACCGTATGGTGCCTGCCCGCTCATGTGGAAGCCTTTCAGGCACCGGGAATAGTAGGCGTCTGTGACACGCTTCTGAATTGTCTCACGTTCAAGCTGGGCGAATACAATGCAGATATTCAGCATGGCCCGGCCCATCGGGGTCGAAGTATCAAACTTTTCCGTGGAGGATACAAACTCCACATCGTACTCTTGAAACAGCTCCATCATCGTTGCAAAGTCCAGAATAGAGCGGCTTATACGGTCCAGCTTGTACACGATGACCCGCCGAACCTTTCCCTTGCGGATCTCGCCCAGCAGCTTTTGAAACTCCGGCCTGTCCGTATTCTTACCGGAATAGCCTTTGTCCTTGAATACCCGGCAGCTCCCACCTTTCAATTCATACTTGCAAAAGTCGATCTGACTTTCAATGCTGATACTGTCCTTGCGGTCTACTGACTGTCTTGCGTAAATACAATCTTCTCTGATAAATTCCATATTGGGCTCCTTTCCTTGTTGGAATGGAGCTACCAACCTTACAACTATATTATACCATCAGCAGCCCCGGACAACAATGTTGCGAATGATTAGGGAAATCTGTCCCCATATTTACTGAACACCTCGTAAAGACAACGCTCAATTTCTTTTTTGCGCTGTTCTTTCTCCTTCGGGGGAAGTACCGGCGTGAGGCTTTCCAGCACAATGATCTTCCCTTGAAATGCGACAGACTTTGTTTCTCGTTCATAAGTGACAGCTTGCGTCATTGAAAACCTCCTTTGCGAAAGTGCGTGTATATGCCAGCCTTTCCCACTTGTCCCGTGGGGAAATGTCAAAAGACGGCACCCAGCAGGTGCCGCCCTTTGAGCTTTCTCCACTTCGGGTCAATGTGGCCCGAGGTCAGTAAGGACTGGAATGGTACTTTTCTTTGGCGTCCTCCACGCTGTTGAGGTCAAATACTTCATAAAGCTGCCCCACAACACGCCGTATATCCTTCTTTGAAAATCCGCAGTCCTCCATTGCCATAATGACATAACCACGGCAGGCGTCATTGCTCCATTCGTCCGGTTCCAAGCCGGGGATCATTCCAAACGCATTTCCCATAAAGTGCTCCTTTTTTGAAAAGATGGGGAGCCACGCCGGATCGGTTGGCCTATCATCAGACAGCATTGCCGGGGGCTCCCCATAGGTTTTCACTTCATTTCAGACACACCGGACGGGCATAGGCTTCATGCCCCATAGTATTTCAACTCTCCCCATTCTGATGGCAAGGCGTTCTCATTGCCTGCGACGGCTCACGGCTTGCAAGACCGCTTCAACGCTCGGACTGTGACTAAACGCAAGTATCCGGGTTCTGCGCCTGTTCCGGTGGAGCCAGCCTTGCCCCACCTATGGCATGGACCTGTTCGCTCGCTCAGTTTTACAAAGACTGTATTCTCTGAAATCCGAGGTCATGGCGGGTCTGTCACACAGCGCGTTCCCCTTCGTATCCGGGTGTCTTTTTATTCAATTTTCAATCTGCATGAGGCTTGTCTGAACCTCGGGCCATTGTGACCCGAAGTGTTTTGCCTCTCATAAGCCATTTCATTTTCCGGCCTAAATCGGTACGCCTTACAAAGAATTTTTCAAAATTTTTTCTAAGCGCCGCAGACCTCGCTCGATTGCGACACGAACCACTTTTTCATGGACGCCCTCTGCCCGGGCAATGTCCTGTTTGGTCATGCCGAGAATGAAATGAGCATAAATCCGTTTTGCCTGTTTGTCCGGCAAACTGGAAATCGCTGCGTGAAGCTCCTGCATGGTCACTTTCCGCTCATACAGTTCATGGGGAGATAAGGCAACAAAGACAGCTTCATGCTCCAGCCCGTCATCCCGATCAAGGGAATAGTAGGCTTTGTGGCGGTATGTACGCAGCCGATAAGCAGCCTCTTTACGATCAAACTCTTTGAACATTTCTGCAACTTCTTCCGATACTTCCATGAAGCAATCTGATGTATAGAATGGGTAATAGTCCCGCAAATTGATAATAGCCATATTGACCTCCGTTTCGGTTGTTGGTTGACGAGTGACCGAAACGAAGGCGGCGGGGAGCGGCACCGGGGAATGACTTCGGGCCAACATGACCCGAAGCAACCCCACAAGAACGCAAAAGCGCCCGGACGGCATAAAGCCATACGAGCGTAATAGAGTATATTTTGCTGT
>OFML01000056.1_pt1 | contig 125303 bp, 110 predicted proteins | sample 1541831 | NCBI WGS metagenome assembly OFML01 (sample SAMN04209237, study PRJEB22552) | human gut metagenome | biome: gut; material: feces | host: Homo sapiens | place: USA: Oklahoma | reverse complement strand
TTGACACTTTAGGAGATTCTATTCATTTTGAAATTACATTTTGCGGAAACTCAAGGAAATACTATTTCAATTCAAAGGAAATAAAGTCAAAACTTCCCCTTCCGGTAAATTTAAAAAACAGTGGCTGCCGTCCTGCCCGAGCTTTCATAGGTGCATGAAAAGACTGCAGTTTTCTGGAAGAAACAACAGGAATTTCCGCCGCCGGCACGCCATACTCCTCTGTACTGATGTGCAGAACACCTTCTGCTTTTCCCCTTATATTGACACTGATTTCTTTAGTGCTGGTAAGATCAAAATATTTAAATCCGGCAACTGCTCCATCACACATATTGGCGATATACTGATCCGCTCCACCTTCCCGGTCACCGCCCTCCTGAGTAAGATAAGGATAGCCTTTTTTCGGATGTTTGATCATGCTGAGAAATCTGGTTCCTTTTTTTCCATAAAGATTACATGCAATATAGGAAGGATAGGTTCCCTGCCCGCTCAGAGGTTCTCCGTTTAATCCACAGGAGGTCATTTCTGCCTGATAAAATTTTCCGTTCTCAAAACGAATTTCTTCTGCTGCCGCCTGTCTGGAAGACTGTTTACGATTGCTGTGTCTATGATAAAAAATATAATATTTTCCATTAATCTCTATCAAACTTCCATGAGTATTTCCTGTGTAATTTTTCGCCTTTTTTACATCTGTAATCCCCGGAAGACCAATATCGCCATTGCTTACCAGAATTCCCCCAAACTGAAATCCTCCTGTAGGATTGTCACTTACTGCATAACAAAGCTCATGGCTTTTTTTCGTACTGTAGATAAAATAGTAGATTCCATTAAATTTTCGCATGGAGCTTGCTTCCAGAAAAGCGTGTCCCTCATAAGGAGTTCCCGGAGCCTCTTTGTCTCCTGCTATTCCTATATAGCCAGGTCCATTAAGCACTGTCAGCATATCTGACGGATCCAGTTCGAAACACATAGGTCCATGCTCTGTAGGTTTTGATCCATCCAGAAGAATAGGATTTCCTTCCAATGCAAATCCTGTGTACAGATACAGTCTTCCATCATCATCCATAAAAATTCCCGGATCAAACTGGAAAGGCTCTCCTTTCTTTCCAATAGGAACTCCGTCACTGTATTTCACATAACCATAAAATTCATATTTCCCCGCCGGCTTGTCACAAACTGCAACTGAAATCATTTTTGTTCCACCCATAAAATAATACAGGTAAAATTTTCCATCTGGCCCCTGAACCATGTCCGGAGCTGCAAGTCCGTTTGTAAGACGGATACGCGGAGCCGCCGGATCCTGCTCTCTTTTATAAATACAGCCTTCATATTTCCAATTACCAAGATCATCCACCGGGGCTGACCAGCATACATAATCTCCCAGACAGAAATTCAGTCCGTTAAACAGGTCATGTGAACCATACACATAGACACGGTCCCCTACCACATGCGGTTCTGCATCAGGAACATATTCCCAGCTTGGCATATAAGGATTAAATGCCTGTTTTGTCTTCATATTTATTTTCCTCCGTTTTTCTTATCTCCTCTTTACCATTCATTATAGCATCTTCCGAATATATCCACCTTTTTGTACGTAAAATGTATGTTTATCAACGTGAATGACTTTATCAGAAAAATTTTATATCCACAAAAATTTAAGGATATTCCATCCCCTGTATCCTGTCTGCATAAACAGACCAGGAATAATTTAATCTGTATCGGTCTGCCGCTTCTTTCGGAACAAAAATCTGTGCATTCGTACCATCCAGAAGATGCTGCCCCACCATACATGCCGATGGATCTTTCTGTTTTATGATGATCCTTTTTAACTCTTTGCAGCTTTCAAAAGAATAATCCTGAATTCTTGTAATTTCTTTTGGGATCACGATTTCTTCCTGATCTTGGTATACAGAAGATTTTTCTTTTGTCCATATCTGTTTTTTCATCTCCGGATCCCGGCTTCTGTTCTCTGGTTTTTCAGGAAGGTCCGTTTTTACAGAAGAGGGATCTCCCAGCATCGCTTTGATATCCTTTACAGCCTGTACGGTATTTACTTTTTTGCCGCTGGAATTCAGATGGAAATTTGTATCAAAAAACCATTCCTCATCCATGATACTGTTATGAGGATTTCCTATCACAGGAAATTCCAGTACCTTCTGTAAATATCTGTAATACTCTTCTACATTTTCTTCATTCTCCACTGCAGATCTGTTAGACGGGCAGAAACGATACCAGATCCTGGATCCTTTTTTTTCTATTTTTTCTGCATAAGAATTCAGATAACAGATAAATTCTTCCTGGATCATTTCTTTTTTAAATTTCACTGGATGATCTGGATCAAATCCTTCCGGCATCACATTTCCCAAACAGATTTCATCCTTGATATCACCATATTCATTAAAGGACTTCCGGCAGTAAACAGAATCTGTTTCCGGCTGTTTTCCACCTATAACATGGTTCAGCTTTTCCAGAGCAAAACCCGGAAATGTCCCAAGCATCTGTTCCAGGCTGTTTCTCTTTAATCCTTTCAGCATATAAAAAGCACCGTCTGCCGCCTGCCACATATAAGTTCCATTGAAATAACAAGAAAGAGTCTGAGGATCCTGTTCCGGGGAAACAATCACAATATCCTCATTTCGAATAAAATCCTCAGAAAGATCCAATACTGCCCGGATGCCAAGACCTGCATACATACCAAAATTAACCGTCTGATATTCTTTCAACAGGTTTTCTGTCAGCTCACAATCATATCCAAAGGCAGTTCCGCTTCCTCCTATAAAAATAATTCTTTTTCCCTCTGTCTGCTCCAGGCGTTCATACTTATATTTCAGTTCTCCCATAAAAGTGTCTCCAAACTGTTCAGGAAGAGCACATCCGCAGATCAGGAAAAAAATCTGTTCCGCAAAAAACACAGCACATGCTATAGATATAATAATCTCTGTTGTCTTCTTCATATTTTTAAAACCTGAAATAAATAAATGTATTGCCAGTACCCTCCGCCATATCTGCCAGCCATAAAAATTCAATAGCAGTCATCATACAAATGATCACAATTACACTTACAACCAGATGCAATGGTTTCTTTATTTTTTCTCTGATGTCATCCGGTATATGTTCTGTCAGTCCAAAAGAAAGAAGAACCAAAGAAATCTTCAAAACTTCCTTTCCTCCCATAATCTGAAAACTGTCACAGACTGCCGTAATTCCTCCGGTAAATGGTTCAGAAATAATCCTGCTTATCATTGCCAGTGCTGAACCACTATCTGGAGACCGGAAAAAAATCCAGGCTGTGCAAACCAGCAGCATCGTAAATACCCAGGAAACTGCTTTTCTAAATACTCCTGTTTTTTTAATAGGAATATATTTTCGATATAAAATATATCCCACCAGAAAGCTTCCATGAAGAAGTCCCCAGACCACATAATGCCAGGATCCCCCATGCCAGAATCCACTTAGGCCAAACACAATTCCTATATTGATACACTGCCTGAAAACCCCTTTTTTACTTCCTCCCAGAGGAATGTATACGTAATCTGTAAACCATTTTGTCAGACTTATATGCCAGCGATGCCAGAATTCCTGAATATTTCCAGCCCTGTATGGATGCTGAAAATTTTCCATCAGACGAATTCCCAGCATACGTGCACTGCCTCTTGCAATGTCCGTATACCCTGAAAAATCGCAGTATATCTGTATAGCAAAAAATATGGTTCCCAAAACTGCTGCAATTCCATTTACCTCTGTCGGTGCGCCAAAAATACGATCTGCATACGGAGCCAGCTGGTCGGCCACCACTATCTTTTTAAAAAAGCCTCTGACTATCAGCCAAAACCCTTCTTCTATATCTTCTTTTCTAAATATCTGTATCTTTTTCAGCTGAGGAAGAAGATTTCCACTTCGTTCTACCGGTCCTGCTACAAGCTGTGGAAAGAAACTGACAAACAAAAGATACCGGCCAAAATTATTTTCTGCGCTTTCCTGATTTCGATATACATCCAGCACATAGGACAAAGTCTGAAATGTATAAAAGGAAATTCCAACTGGCGGAACTGAATACTTAAAACCAATTAAAAGTCCCAGACAAAACAGTAACGATATAGTAAGCCACTGTCTTTTTCTACAGCCATTCTGAATATTTCGTGCCGCAAAATAAGTAACTGCTGTTGTAATCAATAATAATATTCCTGCCCAGGAACTTTCAGAAAAATAGAAAATACAGCTTACTGTAAGAAGCAGGATCCAACGAATTTTCCCAGGAAAAATCCAGTAAAGAAACAATACTGCAGGATAAAAAAATACAAATTCCAGTGATATAAAATTCATCTTTTTTCCTCCTGTTCCAGCTGTTTTTTTAAATCCTGGATCACCTTTTCTGTACGGATACTCACCCCTTCTGTAGACAGATGATTGTCTGTACCATACAGATAAATTCCCGAATACAGAGAGTCCTCAATTTCTGAAATAACAGGAACGATCAGGTTTTCTTTCAGATACTGATGAAGTCTTGCTCTCTCTTTTTCCGTACTTTTCTTAGAAACTGCATATTTGTTTCTGGGGGAATAAGTAAAATATACTCTGATTCCTTTATCCAGAAATTTTTTAAATTCCTGATTTGCAGGATCCAGATAAGTTTCTTTCGGAAATGCATTTACTGTGTAATGAACCGGAAGCCCATAGACAGGATCTTCTTTTCTGGAATTTGGACGATAAAGAACGTAATCTCCATATTCGTTATAGCTTTTTTCTGTTACCGGATTTCCGTCTTCGTCAAAATCTGCCGCACTAAGCTGATAATTTTTTCGCTCCATATCCTTCCGGGTTTCCTGGTAAGAAGTATAGGCATTAAATACCTGTGAATAATTGCGTATATCCAGTCTGGCAAATACATCATAATTAGATTCCATCATAGCAAATACTGCGTAATCCAAATCCTTCTGACTGCAGAATTGTCGATTTGCAGCATCAAATTCAGGAGAATCCAAAAGAATATCTCCATCCTTCATACATTCCAATATCAGTTCCAGCTGAGGCAATGCCGGAGAATAGGCAAATACCCCCATATTTACCACTTCATACTGAGGAAATGCTTTTTTAATTTTTTCGCTGTCATAACCAAACCTTGTAGATGAACCAGAAAATAACACAATCTTTTTGGTATCTTTCAAATCCTGCAGTCTGTCATATTTATCCTGAAAGGTATCAAAATAATTTCCACTGTAAGCCGGAAGCTGCGCTGCATTAATATGTATTGTTTTTAATTTTTCGCATCCATCAAAAGCATAACCGCTGATTCTGGCAAGGTCATCTGAAAACCATAATTCTTCAAGACTGCTGTTCTGAAAAGCCTGTTTTTCAATTTCATAAATCCCCGGAGAAAGAATCACACTTTTACAGTCAGCTTCATAAAAAGACTTCTCTGCTACTGTCCGCACGGGAACCCCCTCTGCTTCTGAAGGTATACATATTTTTTCTTCCCTTCCGGAATAGCCTGTTATCACAGCATAATTTCCCCTGATCTCATATGTGAATCTGGTAATATCCGTCCATGGAATCCACTGGGCATATAATACCAGATTTTTTTCCCACTGTATCCGACTTCCCAGTCCTACCTGCATTCCGCTTCCATCTGCTTCTGTATTCCATCCGATGAGGGTAAAACCCTCTCTGCAAAAAATATCAATCCCTCTTAAAGTGTTGATACGAAGATGTGCACCTTTATCATACTGTTTTACAAAATCCGGTCCTCCATCTCTGCCCTTTCCTCCATTTGCATCATAACCGATTTCATACTTTCCCTTTTCTGCGAAAAAGCAGATACTCTCAGAATATTTTACATCGTGAATCGTCAAAATAACTGTTTCTGTATCGGATTTCCCAGATAATGTAGTCTCATATTCCCCCTGATAATCAGACCCTACGCTGTAATAACCATCTTCCAGAATGATTTTGAAGGACATATCACTGCCTGCCTCTGCTGTCTGAACCGGTTCTTCCACATAAAAACCCTCTCCTTCTTCCAAAACAATATGACAAAGCTCTCCTGTTTCAGTTTCTTTTGTTCCACATCCTCCCATAACCACAAAAATAAGAAAAACACACCAGATAAATCCAAAGTTCCGGGTATTCATTTTCCTTCTCCTTTTTCATAACCAAAATACAGCAGTGGCACCTGCCGCTGCTGTATTTTAATCTGTCAACTGTACCATTTATTTTTTTCTTGCCGCAATGACTGCCTGCTCTTCCGGAAGCTTTTTCTCAATAGTAAAGAAAAATACCAGAACTGCACAAAGGATATAGGCAATGGTCTCCACCCAGATATAACCTGCAGAAATAGCATTCTGTACGCCTATTGTCTGAGCAGCTGTTCCAAGCGCAATATTTGCTGCCTGATCATATCCACTGGCATTCAAAACCGCACTGAAAATGGAGTTGCACACAGGCGTTCCTGCGACCATAATAGAACTGTAAATCGACATCGTAAGTCCGTCTGTACGAATATTCTTCTTAAATTCAATATGATCGATCACATCTGCCAGCATGGCAAGTATCATGTAACAGGCCGGCGCAGATCCGAGACATTTCAGCGCCACGCCAATGGCAACCGGAATAATCTGCCCATTTCCAAGAATCGCTATAACTCCCCCTGCTGCTCCTACAATCATACCGATCATACACACAAGTCTTTTTCCAAATTTATTGCAGAGCGGAACAATAAATACTGCTGCCACAGCCATAGGAACTGCTCCCATAATACTTAAAAGAGACTGTGAAGCTCCCCAGGCATCTGCGTTTCCAAAAAAGGTATTATCCAGTACCCATTTGCAGAAATAAGTCATAGATCCGTTTTTCATCGCACCGCTCCACTGAAAGCCCAGGTAAAACAGCATTACGATCCACCACATTTTTTCTCCTGCAACTGCCGCAAGCTGTTCTCTTAAAGAAGCGGTTTTTACCTTTTCTTCTTTTACGCCTGCGCCTTCCATTTGTTCCTCAGTGACACGTTCACGAGTAAACTGAAACTGAAGAAAAATAGTAAGTGCAGAAAAAACAGCCACTGCCAGCATAGCAACAAACCACAGATGCTGGTCTTCCTTCAGAGCAAAGGATACCAGGATAGGAAATACCATGGATCCTGCTCCCATAACACCAAGACCTGCTACATTCGTAAAAGAAGCCAATGCTCCTCTCTGCTGACTGTTTCGCGTAGAAACAGGAATCAACGTAGAGTTTGCCGTGTTGTATATCGGATAAGCTACTGCATAAAAAAGATTATATGCAATAGCAATCCACACCATTTTTGCAGTTCCTTCAAAAGGAACAATGAACATCAGTACAGATGCTACCGATAAGGTAAAAGCTGAAAGCAGTATCCAGGGTCTGGCCTTTCCTGCCATAGTTCTGGTTCTTTCGATCAGCTGTCCTACGATCAGATTCGCTGCTACGATAAAAATCGTAGAAACAAGCTGAAGTGTTGTCAAAAATGCCAGATTCAGTTTCAATACATCTGTAAAATAATTCTGAAGGATACTGGTAAAAATACCGGAAGCAAGAAGTGCTCCAAAAGGTCCAATAAAATATCCGATCAGCATTTCCGGCATTTTTACATCATTACTTTTGATCCTGGTACCGGTCAGAGGACCGGTCCAGAAATCATTATTTTTTTTACTCATAAGATTATTCCTTTACCACTTTGAAAAAGGATGTAAAAATCACACAGATTAAAGCCACAGCGCATACGATCATTGCACGAATGGCACCGTTAAGATCTGCCATATTCTGTGTATTATTTTCAAAAGTCATAATAGACGCTGCTGCGGCAATCCTGCTTCCAATAAACTGAATAACTCCATAAGCAGTCAATACACCGCATACCGGCGGAATAATATCAAAAACCGGTTTGGCACCCATTTTCATGGAAAAGGCCACCATAAGTATTTCCAGCACCAGAGCAACGCCGAAACAGATCACTATTTTCTGATCAACACCACTATTTGAAAAATAATTTGTTTTACAGTTTTGAATATACAGAAACAGCCCTGCTGCAGTCACAAGAATTGTGAGTACACTGAAAATCAGCCCTGCCCCTGTTTTTTTCTTTTCAGTCATATTTTTTCCTCCTACCAGATTACTGCTCTTTCTTTCTCAGATCCAGCAGATACAGTGCAATACAAAGTACAGTAAGAACTCCAAATCCAATCTGTAATCCTGTGATCAGATTATCATACCATGTATTCAGCTTCTCAATATGTGTAGTGGTAGACAGTCCATCCATTGCATTGGAATTTGCAATTGCATAATTCTGATACAGCATTACCTGTTTCAGATCTGTAAGAAGTTCTTCACTCTTATTTGCATTTTCAACATTCCAGTATGGCCATTTTTCTGCTACTGCTTCCATCGTATTATCACCGGTATTGCAGGTCATGGTAACACCATTATGTACTGCCATCCGTATTTTTGTATAGGTCGGATCCTGAATAAAGTCTTCTGACATAAGACCTTTAAATCCCCATTCTTTATGAAGAATATTCAGAAGAAGTCCTGTATGTGCATTGCTTGCCACACATCCTACACGGTTATAGGTAGTCATCATTCCAAGGGCTCCGGCCTCTTCCACACAATCCTGAGTTCCACGAAGTTCGTTTTCACGAGCTGCCTGCTCAGTCATAAATTCTGCAATACCGGTACGATTGATTTCTGTATCATTAAATGCCAGATGTTTCGGAGCAATAATAGCACCGTATTCCTGACCTGCTGCAATCGTTGCTGCACCCTGTCCTGCAGTAAGCACGGCATCCTCAGAATAATACTCATGGTTACGTGCATTATATGGAATTCTGTGAAGATTGGTTCCTACACCCCACCAGATTGTTGTATTTGCCCAGAGAGAATAATTTCCGATTGCCTTGCCCCATTCCGCTGCAAGCTGCTTACTGAACGTCTGTCCGATCACAGTTTCATTTCCCATAACTCCCATCTTGTATTCACGGTTAGGATCATCCTCTGCAATCACACAGGGATCCCCTGTAGATTCATCTGCATTTGCATACTGTCCCAGAGGATAGGAATTGAATCCGTTTGGTCCGTCATTCTGAATAACCTCCGGAGAAGTAATTGATTCGATTACCTTGGTACTTGTTCCTCCAAGCGCAGTACGGATCAGACATTCCTCAAGAGTAATCTGATCAATCAGTTTATCCCAGCGCTCATCCTCTATATCGGTTACGCCCTTCATATTGGCAAGCGTCATCCCATTGTCTGCTCCGAAAACTACAGAAGAAGGATCTCCATTTTCTGTAATATCACTATAGTCATCACCCATGGCTCCGATCATTTCGTCTGTTGCTGTCAGATCTTTATACGTTTTCGGCCAGGTTCCTTCCCAGTCGTTTCTGGTAAGATAAGTAACCGTATCTTCCATCCAGTAATTCAGATCTGCATCTTCCAGCTGATTCTCTACAGGAGTTCCATTCAATGTTACTGCAAAGGATTCAGAATCCTGTTTTTCCAGTTCCCATGTCTGTACATTATCTTTGTTTCCTTCTACTGCCTGATTCTGGGCTGCAAGTACATTGTTTACTGCCTCATGCGCACCGTTTCCTACTGTAAAGTAATAAGTCCCTTCATCCAGAATCCAGTTTCCGGTTGTGCCTGCCTCGTTGCTGCATGTAGAGTCCCAGCTTGCCATATCCTGTGCATCCGCTGTGATCGTTACAGTCTCACTTTCACCCGGCTCGATGATATCTGTTTTTTCATAATCCAGAAGCTGGATAGCTGCTTTTTCTACCTTATGTTTTACATCATAATCTGTATAAGGAACCGATGTATAGAACTGAACAACATCTTTTCCTGCAGTATCTCCTGTATTTTTCACTTCGACCTCAGCAGTTACAGTCCTGTCTTTAAGGTTCACTGATACATTTTTCAGTGTCTGGTCAAATGTTGTATAAGAAAGTCCATATCCAAAAGGATATGCTACTTCGTTTTCATAATCCCAGTTCTTTCCTGTAGAGCTTCCTACAGAAGATTCTGCATTTCCCTGTCCTAAAACAACATCCGCGTATCTGGTTTCATAATATTTATAACCTGTATAAATACTCTCTGCCTCTACTTCTTCTGAGTTGATGCTTAATGTCTCGTCTCCATTTGTCCAGGCAAAATTTCCAAAATTTTGTGCTGCCGGAGAGTTGGCATTTGTCACTGCATAAGTATCACTGAGATGTCCGGAAGGATTTGCCTCCCCGGAAAGTATGTCAGCAACACCATAAAAACCATAGCCTCCCGGAAGACCAATTTCCAGAATTGCATCTACACCTTCATTATTTTTGATTTCATCAATTTCCATGGCATTTGCATTGTTCAGCATAACAATAACTTTTCCGCCATTTTCTTTTTTTTCCTCCACAGCAGTATTGATCAAATCTCTTTCATCGTCACTGAGCCCCAGAGGATCTGTCTGATTCAGATTCTGAGAAGGATCTACACCTTCCACACCAGGAATGTAAGTTCCATTTTCTGTAGCGGAACGGGCAATTGTGACCAGCATTACATTGTAATCGTCCATACTGCTCTTCCACTGACTGTCGACACTGTTCAGTTTCTCCTGAGACGGCTCCCTGCTGGAAAACACACCATCTGTTGCAGGAGCTGTAATGTGGTAATATTCAATAATATTTCCCCACATATTTACTTCTGTTTTAAACTCTGCTTCGAGACTCTTGTACATAGAAGCAATATTCTCGTTAATTTTGAATCCCTTCGCATTCAATGCCTGTACAAAATCCACAGTATCTGCATCTGTTCCCTGATTTACATTCAGAGAACTTCCCATATCTCCGCCCTGTACCGGATAATAACTGGAAAAACCAAGAAGCGAAACTTTCTGTGTTTCTTCTTTTGTAAGAGGAAGGGCACTGTTTTCATTCTTCAAAAGAACCGTTCCCTCTTCACTCATTCTTTCTCCCAGATCTTCAATAGAATCCAGAAGTTCTGTGGTACTGGAATAATCAGAGTCATAGGTATATAAATCCTCTTCTCCTGTATTATCTGTCACCATTGCGCTGCTCTTGGTTCCAAGAAATTTGTCAATATCTGTACGATAACTGTCTACCAAAGGTCCTGCTGCCAATGAAATGGTAAGCAGAGAAGCAGTGCAGGTAGTCAGACCACGCCAGAGATTTCTTCTTTTTCCCATGTTTTTTCTCCTCTCTTTCCCCAAGTATATACTTTACGTTTCACAGATGCCTCTAATTTCATCCGTTCTATAAAAGGTCTGTTCTGTGATCCATACTTTTACTGTATGACAGATCATATCATGATCCGGAAGATTTAATTTATATTTAACGTAAACTGCATATTTTTATCCGTAAATGGTTTTTTCTACAGGAATATCTGTTATATAGGTATTTTCTTCATCTGATACAGTAATTTTCACAGTTCCCCTCACTCCTGCACGGACTATTGCCATGGCTTCTCCATAATATGTATCTGTTACCGGATCTGTATAATTTCCTTCTTTATATGCATTGGCACTTCCAAGACCTTCCAGGCTTCCATTTTCCACTTTCACTGTAAGTCTGTGTTTTTCCATGGGTTTCCAGATTCCCTGCTTGTCTGTATACCGAATGGGAAGAAAAATCAGCCCTTCCGGCTTTACAGTTTCTGCTTCAGGCAGTAATTTTAAAATCGTCTCTTTTTCTGCTGTACATAATGTCTGTCTCCCGATTTCTTTTCCTGCTTTATCATAAGAAACCGCTGTCAGTTTACCATCCCCGTATACCGTTCTGAAAATCACCCGACAGGATTTCTTAGGAATTTTCTTTTTTCCTATACAAATACCATTCAAAAACAGTTCTACAGAATGCGCTCTGGCATACACCTCTATTTTGGCATCCATCCCGGCACAGCCTCTCCAGGACCAGCTTTCCAGAGCTTTTGTAAGCTGCCAGCCTGTAATATGAATATTTTCTTTCTGATACACAGGCCATACTGCTATTTTTGGTCCCTTTTCCAAATCAAAAGCTACTCTGGTGAAGGCTGCTTCTGCACGAGGTTTTCCAAGCAGGTCAATCCTGCCGTTCCCTCCTGTCATCTGAGTTTCCGGTCTTTCTCCATTAAAGTTATAATCGCTGTATTCTGCGCAGCCTTCTCCTACTTCTCCTATATAATCCCATCCGGCCCACACAAAATCTCCGATGATCCCGGGATTTTCTTTTGCCGCTTCATAAAAAGTATAGGCATCCTTGCAAAAAGTTTCCGTTCCCAGGATCAGGCGATCTGGATATTTTTTCAGATCATGATAATATCGATTGATCCCATAATTGTATCCCGCTATATCCATATTGGCAAAAGCATCTCTCGTTTTCAGATCGCATGGATAAAGTGTTGCTCCCCATTTCATAAAACGGTCTCCTAGCATACAGGCCAGAGTATTGTAAAATTCGCTTCCCACTGTTTTTTTCTTTTTTGATGGTTTATTTTTTAACAAAGCACCTTTTTCTGTATTCTCTGCTGTTTTTTTTGCCTTTTCATCACTGTATACCCCAAATCCTATGGAACTTAAAAAGTTAAAAAAGATATTAATTCCACAGGTTACGGGACGAGTGCCATCCAGCTCATGAAGAAGCCTGGTCATCTCTGCTGTCAGGCGGATTCCTTTTTTCTGTGCCGTTTCTGATACCTCATTTCCTGTGGAATACATGATGACAGAAGGATGATTATAATCTTTTTCCACCATATCCTTCAGATCTTCCTGATACCATTTCATCACATCCCCTGCATAGTCATATGCAGTTTTATGGATATACCATACGTCAACATATTCATCCATAACCAGCATTCCCAGCCTGTCGCAGGCATTAAGAAGGGCTTTTGAGCAGGGATAATGAGCAGAACGGACAGCATTGTATCCGTTTTCCTTCAGAATACGAATTTTTCTCTCCTCTGCTTCCGGAAACGCACAGGCACCAAGAAGCCCGTTATCATGATGAATACATGCACCTTTCAGTATTACTCTGTTTCCATTAATTGTCAGACCATGATTTCTGTCCCATTTCAATTCCCGGATTCCAAAATTTTCTTCTGCTATATCATCTCCAAAATATACCTTACATGTATACAATTCCGGAGTTTCACAGCTCCAAAGTGCCGCATCCGATATTTCCATCCGAAATACAGCCTCATCCTTTTCTGCCCAGCCTGTATCTGAAAGAACAGTTTTTCCATCTTTAAAGATTTCCACATCCACAGTTCCAGGACATGATGTTTTTACACATATTTCCACAACCGCAGGAGAACTGCTTACAGTACGGATCCTGACTCCATTTACAGGAATGTACATCCTTTCTCCGATATACAACACTACAGGACGATAGATTCCGGTTCCCGGATACCAGCGGCTGTTAGGCTGATCTGAATTTCTGGCAATAACACGAATTTCATTTTCTTCGCCATATTTCAGATATTTGCCTATATTTATATAAAAATTTATATACCCATATGGACGAAAGCCTGCTTTTTCTCCATTTACATATACTTCCGCATTATGGTAAACACCTTCACATTCCAGGATAAAGGTCTTTCCGTTTTCCTCCTCCGGTACATAAAAACATTTTCTGTATTCATAATCTCCGCCGGTATACCAGCCAATATTTCCCGCTCCTCTGCTTTCTGCAGTACGTGGTTCCCTGATCATTGCATCATGCGGAAGAGTTACCTGATATTCCCTTTTCTCTCCACCAAGGCTTCTGCATATCCAATCTTTATTAAAATCAATTTTCTTCATAATATTCCTCTCCAGGAGTAATGGCGATTTCCTTCCCTCTCCACTTCAGCACTCCCCGATCACAGTCTGCATATACCCGAATTCCTCTGCTGTCCCAATTAATCTCAACCATTCCGGAAAAAGCAGGCAGAGTCACATGCATTTCAGAAAAAAACTCCATCCTGGGTTCCAGAGAAAATGGATTGCCAGGAGTATCCGGCAGTTTCAGACCAACAAAATATTTTGCCAGGAAATAGATTGGACTGGCCGCCCATGCATGACAAAGGCTTTTTCCAAATCTGTCTCCATACATATCGTACTGCTCTTCCTGTGATATGCCAGGATCAAATTCCTCCCAAAAGGTAACCGCACCTCTTTCCAGCATACCTCCCCAATACTCCTTCAAAGTATGAAAGACCTGTTCCATCCTGCCAATACGGCACAGCATATCCAGTTCAAAAAATTTAAAATACGGAGTAGTGATGGCTGGAATTTTTTCATTACAGATTACATTTCTAATGATTTTTTCCTGCTGATCCTTGTCTGCAAATTCAAACAAAACAGCAAAAATATTACCATGGCGTGTCACATGTCTTCTGCCTGATACAAAAGAATCAATATAGGCTCCCTTTTCTTCATCCCAGAAAAATGTAGAAACTGCTTCTTTCAGTATTTGATATTTCTCATAATATTCACTGCTTTCCAGTCCCAAAAGACTGCTGATCTCACCCATAGCCTTCCAGCAGGCTCCATACAGCATCTGCTCTGCGCAAAGAGGCCCCTCTTTATCAAGATCTGCCCAGTCAATATAAATCCAGTCTTTTTCTCTTCCTGTAAGAAAACCATGCTCATCTGTCTGCTTTTCACAAAATTCCATTAAAGAACACATTTTAGGATAAATCTGCCTTACAAATCTTAAATCCCCATGTGCCTCTAAATGTTTTTTTACACCCAGAATCCAAAGCAGAGAATAATCTACAATCGTATTGATATGCGTCGTCATAGGATCATTTCCCCGAAGGGCCATAAGAGTTCTCTGGTCAATATCAGGATCTGCCATCAGATACTGATTTACAAAAAAACTCTGATAAGCATCTCCCGACCATATCCATTTATCACGCTTTACACCGTCAATAAAAAAAATACCGCTGCACAGGCGAAACGTATGCTCTGATACCTGCCAGATTCTGTTTATCAGCGAATCACTGCTTTTAAATACTGCTTTTACAGGAATATCTACATACTTATGGATTGCATACAAATCCACGTTTTCCAGATCACACTGAGGAATAAAGACAAATCGTACCGCACAGCAAGGACATCTTCCAGTAGCAGGATCCGGATGCCAGCTATAATAACAATGTTCAGGATCCAGAGCTTCTTCCCTGGATTCTCCACAGCAGACAATCAGCAAACCCGGTTCTTTTTTCGTTTCAAGCTGAATCTCCGCTGTCAGTTCCGTTTCAAATTCAAAGAGAACGCCTCCGTCACAGGATATTTTATTCACAGGATAAAAATTTTTTTGACTGTACTCCCAACAGGCCGGATCCTGTTCAGGATCTGTAAAATACCTGCTGTGTCCCACCGGTACAGCAGGAGCTGAGTAATCCTCTGCCATCCAATCCTGATCCGAACAAATAACCTCTCCTTCTATATAAATACTGGGAAAAGTCTCTATGCAGCCTGCATGAACAGAAATCTGTATCTCGCCTGGACCACAGCTTATTGTTTGTCCAAAAGGAAACTTCCGTTCTCCGGCAAGAACATAACCTGTAGATCTGGAGTACACACAAAATTCTGTTTCTTTTTCCAGTTCATAAGTCCTTCGAAAAACAATACGATTGCGAAATCCTTCACTTTTCCAGAAAGCCGGCCATCCATAACCTCTTTCTACGCGGCTGAAATTCTGCTTCATTCCATAGTATAATTCCATATCTCCCGGATACCATATCCAGTAGCTATTATTCATTTTGACTTTCCCCTTTTCACACAAGATAAAATTTCCTCAAAAAATAAGTAGGCGTACAGCTCCAGGCATGACAAAAACTGTTTACTGCCACTGATCCATAGGGAGATTCATACTTATTATAAGGATTGTATAATTCCCAGAAAGTATCTGCACCGTCATGGATCATTTCTCCCCAGTATCTGCGCATTTCATCCAGTGCTCTTTCTTTTTCACCGGATCTGATCAGCGCATCAATATAATGATGGTACATATAAGGAGTAACCATTCGAATTCTCGGATTCACCTCAATAGTATGAAGAATCAGTTCTCTGTTTTTTTCTTTGTCAAATACTCTGGCAAGTACCATCCATACCTGAGTTGCCCAGGATACCTGTCTTTCTGCTCCACTGACAAAAAGCTTCTGTTCATTGTCCCAGAAATGTTCCAGGGCAGATTGTTTCAGAACTTCCATTTTTTCTGTCAGCCATTGAATGGTTTTTTCATCATTCATATATTCAGCCAAACGGATTCCATATCTCATAGAATAAATCAGAATAGCCAGAGATGCTGCCTGTGTATTCAGTCCTTCTCCCCAGTCCACAAAGCACCAGAATTCTTCACTGTGGTCAGACACAATCCCTTCTTCATTCAGATAAGTTAATCCAATTTCAATCTGGCGGATTGCAATTGGATAAAGATCTTTCAATGTTTCTTCATCTCCGGTTGCCCGATAATAATCCAGCAATACTGATCCATAAAGCAGCGCATAATCAAATAAATATGTATCATCCGGTTCAATTTCCGGTTCCAGAAACAGACAGGCTGCAAGCTTTCCTTCATTAAAAGTGAGTCCTCCAAACAGATAAAGGCAGCGTTTAACCATATCTGTATTATGAAAAGTTTTGTAATTTGCTCTTGCCTGCAGTCTCAGATCTCCCAGCCACATTCTGCGGTCACGCTTTGGTCCGTCTTCAAAAACCAGCTGCATACAGTTTTTTAAAGTACGGATACTTACCTCATCTATTTTTTTCAAAAGTTCATCGCCCGTTCTGAGCATAGAAACTTCTTTCTCACTTACAGCTGAAACTGACTCTGCTTTTACTTCATTGACCACAAGGGAAAACTTTAAAGATACTGCAATTACTTTGATCTCCAGATAGCGAAATGCATATCTTCTTGGAAGCTTCAGTTTTGCAGGAAGCACATCTATATGAAGAAATTCTTCCTGAATCCATCCTTTACTGATCCAGCCGTTATAGCTGTCTGTATCCGCCCCCAGTTCATCCAGGCGTTCTGCAAATTTCAGGTAAATATATGCCGGTGCATCCTGGTGACTTCCAAAAGAACCAAGATCCAATGTCACATAACCTACATGGTGGTTTCCAAAATCAAAAATCACAGATTCTCCTGCATTCAAATGTTTTTCTTTCAATTTATCCAGACTTTCTTCTTCACAGACTTCCAGTTCAGATTTCTCGTTTTCTGCTGTTTTTATAATGCGTTCCGGCAATATATGAGTTGCATGAAGTTTCGGCCTTAATTCTTCTGCAATACGCAGAAATTTTTCATTTTTATGTACTTCAAATTCATCAAGAATACAAACAGATGCCATACTATAATCCTCCCGTTTAAACAAAAATAGCACCCGCACAAAAAGCAGGAATTTATACCCTGTCTTTTTGCACTGATGCTATTATAGTACTATAGAACTGCCTAAAATCGCATACCACTTGCGTTAAAAAAATGACTTTTCACGTCTGAACATTATTTTTTATCGGAACTTGATATTAGGATATACCCGCTCCATGTAGGGATCCGGGAACCAATCATCCATCAGTTCCGCTATCTCGCTCTCTGCCGGAAGACCATCGTGGCGCTTAGAGTAACGATCAAGAGCCAGTCCGGAAAGCAGGATATTTACGCTCATAAATATTACCATGATCATACACAGCGGCTTTCCGATCCGGATCGGGATCTTCTCGATCCATTTTGCCAGAAACGGATAAATCACCTTCATCCATATAATAGCTGCAAATCCCCAGAAAAAGCAGTAAAGAAGATTGATTCTGCCACCCAGATTAAAAGGAATCTTACTGTAATCCCAGAATACCGTGCCAAATACTATTTCTGTAAATACACTGCAAATATATTCGTAGGCTCCTCCCAGAATCGTTCCGCAGAGAAACAGTCGTCTGTCGCTTTGCTCCCGGTATCTATAAAGAATCCAGGTAAGTATGGCGCAGCCCAGTCCCCACACAATACTGAAAGGTCCAAATACCACGCTGCTCCGGCTCATCCATCTTCCCATGGTAAAACGGCAGAAAATGGTTTCTGTCACATCTCCAAGAAAAGCACCGATAAAAAATAATGAAACCAGCTTATAAAATCCACATCCTGCCGCAAAAACTTCTTCTTTATCTTCTTTGACCAGATTCGGATACGCTTTGATCATACGAGCCTGAAGTTTTCTGGTCATGGTATTCTCAAGGAGTTTTGAAGTACGTCCCAGTCCTTCCACAATCTGATCCATACGGCCTTTTTTCTTTTTCAGTCCCCAAACTGCCAGAACTGTGCCAAGAAAGTCTACGGCAAGCAGTCCAAAGAATACCCACAGGATAATCTCACCCCAAAATACAGGGATCAGTGAGACAAGCTTCAAAAACAGAGGATTCAAAAACAGAATCATGAGAACTGAGCAAAGTCCCCAGATCATGGAGGTTTTCAGACATATATAGCCGCCAAGATTAAAGCGTTCTTCTGAATAATCCCACCATTTTTTGTGAAGTGCCATTTCCATCAGACGCCCAGTGACATATTCCACAAAAGTATTCAGCACCATTCCTCCCAAAAACAGGAAAAAAAGATTTCCTCGAAGTTCCGGAAGAAAGACAGCCACTGCCACTGCTCCCACTCCATACACGGGACATACCGGACCACTGACTGCACCTCTGTTTACAAAACGGTGCCTTTTTACTGCTGCCAATACTACCTCTCCGCACCAGCCCACAAATGAATAAATCATGTACAGCCAGAGCAGCTGATAAAACGAATATAGCATATCAATGTTCTCCTTTGAGATCCTTGGTTTGTTTAGAAAACATTGTATTTCATATGGCAAATCCTGTCAAGTTATGTAATCTAGTATAGAAAAAGACAGATCATGTACTATACTGCGTTTCCTGGTAAGTCACGCAAGATACTATGATCTGCCTTTTTCTCTTTATATCTGAAAGTCGATAACAGCCAAGCAGAAGTTTATTCTTCCACTTTCATCTCTCGCACAATCTTGCGGAGTTTCAGAATCATAGACGGTGCCACGGACAGTTCGTCCAGTCCCATACGGACAAACTTCTCTGTCAGAGTCAGGTCAGCGCCCAGCTCCCCACAGATACCTGCCCATTTGCCGCATTTATGTGCATTGTCTACAACCATCTGTATCATCCGCAGAACTGCTTCATGATGCGGATTGTAAAAATCATCCAGTTTTTCGTTCTGACGGTCAATCGCCAGAGTATACTGAGTCAGGTCATTTGTTCCGATGCTGAAAAAGTCTACCATCTCAGCCAGACGGTCGCTGATCATAACAGCTGCCGGAGTCTCGATCATAATTCCCTGTTCCGGAATCCTGTACTGAATTTCCTGGGCTTTCAGCTCGATCTCCACCTCTTTCACAATCTCATAGATCTTTTCCACTTCCTCAACAGAAGTGATCATTGGATACATGATAGAAAGGTTACCGTATACAGCTGCACGGAAAAGAGCTCTCAGCTGAGTTTTAAAGATATCCGGCTGCTTCAGACAGATACGGATCGCACGGTATCCCAGTGCCGGATTCTCTTCATTTCCAAGATTAAAATAGTCCACCTGCTTATCCGCCCCGATATCAAGGGTACGGATAATGACCTTCTTACCGGCCATAGTCTGCACAACCTGCTTATATGCCTGGAACTGTTCTTCCTCTGTAGGAAAATCATTTCTGCCTAAATACAGGAATTCACTTCTGAAAAGTCCGATACCGCCTGCATCGTTCTCCAGAACATAGCCGATATCTCCAACACTTCCGATATTTGCATAGATATTGATCTTTTTACCATCAAGTGTGATATTTTCTTTTCCTTTCAGTTCCTGCAGAAGAGCAAGTTTCTCTTTTTCTTCCTGAACTCTTTTAAGTGTGGCTGCCTGAGTTTCTTCATCCGGCTCAAAAGTTACCTGTCCGGTAAATCCGTCTACTACTGCAGTCGTACCATTTTTCAGTTCGTCAAGTGCAAGAGGAACTCCGATCAGCGCCGGAATATTCATCATACGGGCAAGGATCGCAGTATGAGAGTTGGTGGAACCATGAACCGTAACAAAAGCAAGGATCTTTTCCTTATCCATCTGAACAGTTTCACTGGGACTCAAATCATCCGCTACAATGACAGACGGATCGATGTCACTTAAGTCTGCATCTTCCTGTCCGCTCAGATTGCGGACCAGACGTTCTGAAATGTCCTTGATGTCTGCTGCACGGGCTTTCATATAATCATCATCCATAGATGCAAACATCTGAGAGAAGTTATCCCCTGTTACTGCAACCGCATATTCTGCGTTTACCATTTCTGTCTGGATCATATTCTGAATAGCCTCCAGATAATCCTCATCCTCCAGCATCATCTGATGTACTTCAAAAATAGCCGCGCTTGCCTCTCCGACTTCTTTCAGTGCCTTGTCATAAAGCTTCTGAAGCTGTTCCTGAGAACGCTTTACTGCCTCCTGAACACGGCTGGTCTCAGCATCTGCATCCTCGATCCTGGATCTCTTTACCTGATAATCATTCTTTTTGAGGACGACTACCGGTCCCATTACAATTCCTTTATATACGGATTTTCCCTGGAAACTCTGCATACTTTTTTCCTCCCTGACCTGTGGCTTCTATATTTTGTGATTAGAGATTTTCGTTAAAGAATTTCTCCAGTTCTGCAATAGCAGTATCCTCATCTTCACCCTCTGCAGTCACCTTAACAAGATCTCCCTGTTTCGCACCAAGAGACATCAGCATCATGAGCTGAGAAAGTTTTACGCTTTTGCCACCTTTTTCGATCATACATACAGAGCTGTATTTTTTGGCCTCTTTTGCAAGAAGTCCTGCCGGTCTTGCATGGATTCCCAGTTCGTCTTTAATTGTGTACTCAAATGATTTCATGATATTCCTCCATTTTTTGTTTTTTGTTTTATTTTACATTATATCTATCTTTTTTACCATAGTATTTTAAAAAGTACTCTGCATATCATCATTCAATTCATTGCTGTTCACGACCTTTACAGCAACGAGCCGCATGAACACTTACTTTAATTCCGTATCCATCACACGTTCCAGATGCATGGCAAGATATCCGACCTCCACATCATCCAGGCAGATCTTCAGATTTTTCATCATTTCTCCGCACACCTGGGATGCCATATCGAATGCTTTTGGAAAACGTATGGAAATATAATCGTTCATATTTACCTTCAGTTTTTCCCCGCTGAGAGCGCGTGCCACCATATAACGGATATGGTTCATCAGCCTGTTATAAGAAAGAGACATTACGTCAATGGTGGTCCCTGTCTGTTTTTCTACCAGAGAGATACAGTCTCTTACCGCCCTGGTCAGCTGCATGGCCTGGGAAACTTTCTGATCTTCAATAGCTGCATGAACATGAAGGGCAATATATCCGATCTCATGCTCATCAATTTCCACATGAAGCCTTTCCCTGAGAAGCTGTTCGGCACACTTGGCAACCTTGTATTCCTGATGGAACAGGATCCGTATATCCTCCGTAAGAGGATTACTAATCTGTTCCTGGTTTCGGATACGCTGTACAGCAAAAGCAAGGTGATCTGCCATAGGGAATAAAATAGAACGATCAATCTGACCAAATACTTTTTCTGCATGATCAAGGATCTCTCCTGCCAGCTCCAGGCACTCCGGAGGAACGGAGCGAATGATCTCTTCTGCTGATCCTCTTTCCGTAAGTTCCGTCAGCGTGTAGACTTTTGCATCTTCTCCCACGGAAATACTTTCGCTCACCTTTCTGCCGAAAGCAATGCCCTTTCCCATGATCAGACATTTACACTTATCTTTACTTCGAATCCCAATAAATGTATTATGATTTAAAACCTTCACTATCCTGTACATCATCCGTATCTTTCCCCATCGGATCCTAGTTCAGCACTTCCACCTCAAACAGTGGTTCTCCTGCTTTCACCGGTCCCTCTTTCAGAAGACGGATCCTCTGATCGTCTTCAAGCTCCGTACAGAGAACCGGCGTCGCCAGAGACGGCGCATTGGCTTTCAGATAATCCAGATCCAGCTTCAGCATAGGCTGACCTTTTTTTACCTTCTGTCCGTTTTCCACCAGAACCTCAAATCCCTCTCCATTTAATTTTACTGTATCGATTCCTACGTGGATCAGGAGGCTGATCCCGGAATCTGTCATATATCCAATAGCATGCTTTGTGTCAAATACAAAAGCAACTTCTCCATCCTCCGGAGCACATACAAATGCTTCCTCAGGTGTTACTACGGCGCCGTCTCCCATCATCTTCTGTGCAAAAGCTTCGTCAGGAGCTGTTCCCAGATCCGCTGCCATTCCGGTAACAGGGCTGGAGATCACGATGCGTTTTACAACCTTTTTCTCTGTTTCTGTATTCTTTGTTTCTTCCTGCTTTGTTTCTTCCTGCTTTGTTTCTCCTGCTTTCTCTGTTTCTGCATAGGTATCCGGAGCTTTTTCCAGATAATCCTCCAGATTGGATTTAATTACCGTTACATTTGGTCCGTAAATAACCTGTACTCCATTTCCTTTATGGACTACACCGGAAGCGCCTGTTGCTTTCAGGATGCTGTCACTGACCCTGGAAGCATCGTGGACCGTACAGCGAAGCCTTGTTGCACAACAGTCCACATCACTGATATTCTTTTTGCCGCCAAGGCCTCTGGTGATCGCCTCGCTGACCGGATCCTCACTGTCTGAAGCCTGTACCTCTCCGGCTGCAGCTTTTCTGGCATTCACGTCTGCCTTTGTATAAAGTTTTGTTTCCACATCGTCTTCTTCACGTCCAGGAGTTTTGAAATCAAATTTCCGGATCATGAATTTAAAAATAAAATAGTATAAAAGGAAGTAGATAATACCTACAGGGATTACTCGAAGCCAGCTGGTCTTTTCATTTCCCTGAAGAATACCAAACAGGAAAAAGTCAAGAAATCCGCCGGAAAAAGTAAGACCTACCGCAACATTCAGCATATGAGCGATCATATAAGCAGAACCTGCAAGGATCACCTGTACTGCAAAAAGAGCCGGCGCTACAAACAGGAAAGAAAATTCCAGCGGCTCTGTGATACCTGTTGCCATACATGCCAGAGCTGCAGAAAGGAGAAGACCGCCTGCTGCTTTTTTCTTTTCAGGCTTCGCGCACTGATACATAGCCAGCGCTGCGCCGGGAAGACCAAAGATCATAAAAATAAACTCGCCGGAAAAATATCTGGTAGCATCTGCACTGAAATGTGCAATATTTGCGGAATCAGCCAGCTGTGCAAAAAAGATATTCTGTCCACCCTGTACCATCTGACCTGCCACTTCCATAGTGCCGCCAACTGCAGTCTGCCAGAAAGGCATATAGAATACGTGATGCAGTCCAAACGGGATCAGCGCTCTCTTAATGAGACCAAAGATCAGCGTTCCCACATATCCGGAACCTGTCACAAGACCACCCAGTGCAAAAATACCATTCTGAACTGCCGGCCATACAAAATACATCAAAATTCCCACAAACATGTATACGATCGTGGAAATAATAGGAACAAATCTTGTTCCTCCAAAGAAAGACAATGCGCTTGGAAGCTGGATTCTATAAAAACGATTATGAAGAGCCGCCACTCCAAGGCCTACAATAATTCCTCCAAATACGCCCATCTGAAGAGACTGAATACCGCAGACGGAAGTAATTGTTCCCTCAAGGACAGATTCTGCAATCTCTCCATTTTCAAGAATCAGTCCGTTGTTGATAAGCATGGCGTTGATTGCTGTATTCATAACAAAATAAGCAATTACTGCAGAAAGAGCGGAAACCTCTTTCTCTTTTTTTGCCATCCCAATGGCAACGCCTACTGCAAAAATCAAAGGCAGGTTGTCAAAAACAGCGCTTCCTACCTTATTCATAATCATGAGAAGATAGTGGAGAATGGTTCCATCTCCCAGAATTTTTGTTAATCCATAAGTTTCAATAGTGGTTGCGTTCGTAAACGAACTTCCGATACCCAGCAGAAGGCCTGCTACCGGAAGGATGGCGATAGGGAGCATAAAGCTTCGTCCTATACGCTGAAGAACACTGAAAATTTTGTCTTTCATTCTTACTTTACTCCTTCTTATTTTTATTATCATCTAAGAAGTGAGTATACGCAGCTGTATCCTGTTTCAACCGGTTTTTTGTATAAAAAAAGACACTACTACACATAAACACTTCTTGTTATGTATAGTTAATGCCTCCCAAAGAGTAACACACTATAGCTTTTATAACCATAAAAACTATAGCATGTTTTTCTCGCATTTGTCAAGCTATATTTCTTCATTCAGAAATTCGAACGGTTCTTCATCTTTCAAAAAATGCATCAGCATATAAGCGCACATGATGGCTACACGCTCTTCCTTCAGGATGCGTCTTACTTCATTCCGATCTGCCAGAACCACCTCAATCTCCTCGCTGTCCTCCTGGGCTGCCTTACTGATCTCACCGGAAGCATAACCATAAACGGTGGCGCAAGATTCATCCGTAAGCCCTACGGTAGTAAAATAAGGCTTTTCAAAGGCCGGATCCACATGAAGCGGAGTAAAGGTAAGACCTGTCTCTTCATACATTTCACGGACTGCCCCTTCGTGAAAATCTTCCCCTGCTTCCACCAGTCCCGCAGGAAATTCGTATACATATCCGCCAAGGGTATAGCGATACTGGCGGATCAGAACCACCCTGTCTTTTTTCTCTCCGTACAGGCTGTAGATGATAACGCCGTCCGGATCGTTTTTTCCTGTTTTCAGCTTCATTTCACTGACTGTTTTCGCTCTGGACGCCACAAAGTAAGATACCGGCGTATTATGTACACTGGTTGCATCCACATGATACAGGTTGACAAAACGATTGTCGGTAAGTTTTTCTACATTATGTATCTTTCCCATTGTTAATTTTCTCCTTTAAAATAAATCCAGCATGTTATCTAAATATATCTTTTCTCTTATATGAATATGATACTCCGGTTTTGTCATATAATAAAGCAAAAATTCCAGAATCAAAGCGCTGCCAAGTCCCCGTCCTTCTATCTTAAAATTAGAAAATCCCATTGGCATGTAAACATTTTTTATATCGTCGATACTGATAAATCCGGGATTTTCCATTGCCTTTGAAAAACGGTAGCCATAACTGGCGTCAGGAGCCGCACAGTGATGCTCCGGACAGTCCTCTCCAAGGTTTTTACGGCTCACAGTCTCATAACAGCTTTTTCTGTCTGTACAGCCAAACCAGCAGCATTCATTACATAAAAATTCCACCTTGTCTTTCTGGCTCTGGGACAGAATTTTCCATTTATCAAAAGACTTATTGAGACGAAAATCCGGTACGGCATAAAGAAAATCCTCCCGGTTGACTTCCTTCATAAATAATTGAAAATCTGTCAGTACCTTTGTGGTAGACGAAACAAAATAAAGTTCCGGATAATTTATTTTTAAATATTCCAGAAGCAGGTCTGAATGAACAATCACACCATTTTGTCCCTTTTTTGCAAACACTTCACAAAGAGCATTGCACTTTTTATCCAAAAGATGTTCCTGCCTGAGCAGAGAATTACTGAATGTCAGTCGGGCTGAAATCCCATATTCCTGCATCAGGGCCAAAACCTCCTGCGGATCATGATTTCCCTCTCCTACACGGCCGCCGCCCCAGATACAATCTGCCGGAGCTCCGTATACAGAGCCTATCTCACACCAGTCATAAAAATATTCTCTGTGCCTGCGGTATAACGGAAAAAATATCTGATACAGTTCGTAAAATTCAAACAATCCTGGAAGATGAAAATATACCTTGATAGCAAACCCTCCTTCTTTCTTCCCAAAAGGAAAACAACCAAAGCCTCAGCCCTGATTGTTTTCTTTTTATTTCAATATTATTTTCAGTCGCCTTTTAAAATAACACGGATCCTTTTATAAATAAAAAACACGATCACGGAAGTCAGTGTATACTTAAACAGATTAAAAGGAACAATGATCATTGCCACAAATCCAAGCAGACTGTTTACAGAAGGATTTACAGCTGTCCCCATTTCAATAAATGCCTCCACAGGCATTCCAAAAGCTTTTCCATATGCCGGGAGAAGTACAAAAGCGTTCATCAGACAAGCGGCCGCAGTTGTAAGAACTGTTCCTGCAGCCATTCCCTCTACAGCATGTTTTCTGCTTTTGATATGGTGGAAACGGTAGATCAGGCCTGCCGGAATCACAAAAGCACATCCCAGAATAAAGTTTGCCACATCACCCACACCTGCAGTCATGGTTCCCTTTGTCACAAGATGTACCAGAATCTTCACCAGCTCGATCACCACACCTGCCAGAGGTCCCATGGCAAAGCTTCCTATCAGTACCGGAATCTCCGAAAAATCAAGCTGGTAAAAAGACGGCGCCAGAAACGGAATCGGAAACTCAAAGTTCATCAGTACTCCTGCCACAGCTCCCAGCATAGCAATCTGTGTCAGTGTCCTTGTCCGACTTCTCTCCATTACATTCCCACCTCTTAAAACCTGTTCACTCATACTTTATCTCTCCTTTTCTTTTTTGAAGGTCCTGAATAACAGCCTTCTTCTTAAAGAAAATTCCTCTCAGGTTGCGTACTGATTTCCTGCTGCGCAAAAAACCCCGGGAAATATTCCCGGGGCACTGAGCACGTAAAAACAAGCGTGTTCTTCTCTCATCCAGACTTTACTGTCGGTTCTGGAATTCCGGATGCTTCCGGTCACCAGATCAACCGCTCATAGCGGGTCGCGGACTATACCGCCGGTAGGGAATTCCGCTTTCTGCATCATGCAGATCACAGTCACCCTGCCCCGAAGAATTTCCTTTTATATGCTTTATTATACTGCCGTATAAATGTATTTGCAATACTTTTTTAGCGTTCTTCCCTGAAGTACGGAAGTCCCAGTCCTGCCGGAGGCTGGTGTTCCTTCTTTTTACGGAAGCTGGTAAACACAAGAACAATAATCGTAACCACATAAGGCAGAGCCTTAAATACTTCCTGCATACTTCTTCCCAGTCCCGGGATATAAAGATACAGGATGTAGAGTGCTCCAAACAGAAACGCACCCCAGATGGCATTAAGCGGTTTCCACAGGGCAAAGATAACAAGGGCAACTGCCAGCCATCCTCTGTCTCCAAAACCGTTGTCTGTCCAGGTTCCGCCTGAATACTCCATAACGAAATACAGTCCGCCCAGACCTGCAAGTCCTGCTCCGATACAGGTAGAAAGATATTTATACTTGGTAACATTGATTCCCGCCGCATCTGCAGTTCCCGGGTTCTCTCCGATGGCACGGAGATTCAGTCCATATCTTGTTTTAAACAAAAATACAGAAAGGACTACTGCCGCAATGATACACAGATACGTCATAAATCCATAGCTGAAGAAAAGATCTCCGATCACCGGAATTTCAGATAATCCCGGAATCTTGGCTGTATAGGCGCTTCCTGTAATCTTTACGGAAATCTGTCCTACACCGCCTGCAAGCTTGGAAATAGAACCGCCGAAAAAGTTTCCGAAGCCGGTACCGAAAATAGTAAGGGCAAGACCGGTTACGTTCTGGTTTACTCTGAGCGTAATCGTCAGGACACTGTAGATCAGTCCGCCAAGGGATGCAACCACAAACGCACACAAAAGTGAGATCAGAACTCCCACCAGAGCATTGGGATTGGGGTTATCCTTTTCGTAGAAAAATGCTCCCATAAGGCCGGAAATACCGCCCATGTACATAATTCCCGGAATTCCCAGATTCAGGTTTCCGGATTTTTCCGTCATAATCTCGCCAAGCGCACCATACAGAATACAGATGCCCTGGACAATGGCTTTTTGAATAAAAATAATAAGAACACTCATTGCATCTTCCTCCTATTTCTTTGCGCGCTCAACCTTATAGTTAATAAAGAACTCTGCTCCGATCAGGAAAAACAGAATAATTCCAAGGATTACATCGGAAGCATTTTCATTTAATCCGTACTGAGTTGCGATCTGCACTGCACCCTGCTGCATAAACACGATGCCAAAGGATACTGCCAGCATGATAAATGTATTAAACTTGGAAAGCCATGCAACAATAATCGCTGTAAAGCCTCTGCCGTCTGCTGTTGCAGTGGAAATTGTATGACTTGCGCCGCTGACAATAATAAAGCCTGCCACACCGCAGATAGCGCCGGAAATGGCCATGGTACGGATAATTACTCTTTTTACACGGATTCCCGCATATCTTGCTGTATTCTCACTTTCACCTACGACTGCAATCTCATAGCCCTGCTTGCTGTATTTCAGGTAAATAAACATCACAACTGTAAATACAAGAACGATCAGGACATTCCATCCGTATTTCTGTCCGAAAAGTTCCGGAAGCCAGCCTGCCTGAGTGGTCTGATTAATAATTCCCACCGTATTGGAGCCCTTGGGATTCTCCCAGAACACAATGCAGAACGTAACGATCTGCATAGCAACATAATTCAGCATCAGAGTAAACAGTGTTTCGTTTGTATTCCAGTATGCTTTGAACACTCCGGGAATCATTCCCCAGATCATTCCGCCAAGCGCGCTGCATACAAACATTATAATAAGAAGGAGTACCGGAGACATGCTGTCCCCTGCATAGATCATCACAGCTGCCGCACAGGCTCCGCCTACCAGAATCTGACCTTCTGCACCGATATTCCAGAAACGCATTTTAAATGCCGGAGCCAGACCGATTGCAATACACAGAAGAACCATCGTATCACGAAGAGTGATCCATACACGGCGTTCAGAACCTAAAGCGCCGTCCCAGATCGCTTTATATACATCCATGGGGTTCATTCTTACCAGTAAAAAAATCACGCCCGCGCACACGATCAGAGACAGAAGAAGGGCAATAAAACGAATCAGAAGCCGTTTCTGCCAGCTGATCTTTTCACGCTTGGCCATTTTTAAGAAAGGTTCTCTTTTCATGACTGCTCCCCTCCTTTTTCATGTTTTGTCATCAGAAGGCCAATTCCCTCTTTTGTGGCAGTTCTTCCATTTACAACTCCGCTTATTTTTCCGCCGCAGAGCACAGCGATCCTGTCGCTGAGAGCAAGAAGTACGTCCAGATCCTCGATAACGCAGATCACTGCTACTCCGTGCTTTTTCTGCTCATTTAAAAGTTTGTAAATGGTATGGGAAGAATTAATATCAATTCCCCTTGTAGGATATGCTACCATAAGAATCTTCGGATTCTGTGCAATTTCGCGTCCTACCAGTACTTTCTGTACATTTCCGCCTGACATCTGACGTACAGGCGCTGAAATACTTGGCGTCATGACTTCAAGCTGATCCTTGATCTCTGAGGCAAGCTGCCTTGGCCCTCTTCTGTCCAGAAGACCACCTTTGCCATTGTGATAGCTTCGCAGCATCATATTATCTGTCATATCCATATCGCCTACCAGCCCCATACCGATACGGTCCTCAGGCACAAAAGCAAGACTTACGCCAAGCTCCTGGATCTCCACAGAATTCATTTTTGCCAGATCTTTCACATTTCCGTCGCTGTCTGTAAACCGGATACTTCCGCTTTCAGTAGGCTGCAGTCCTGCAATAGCTTCCAGAAGTTCCTTCTGTCCGCTTCCGGAAATTCCGGCAATACCCAGGATTTCTCCACTGTTGACCGTAAGATCTACATCATCCAGTGTTTTGACGCCTTCTTTATCTTTGCAGGTCAGCCCCTTAATCTCCAGGCGTTTCTCCGGATTTACCGGATCCGGACGGTCGATATCCAGATCCACCTTGGCGCCTACCATCATCTCTGACAGACTCTGAACACTTGCGCCTGAAGTCTCTACCGTATCTATGTAGCAGCCTTTTCTGAGGATCGCCACACGATCAGAAAGAGCCAGAACCTCCTGAAGCTTATGAGTGATAATGATAATGGAGCATCCGTCGTCCCTCATATTTCTGAGAATATCAAACAGTCTGTCCGCCTCCTGAGGAGTCAGAACAGCAGTAGGCTCATCCAGGATCAGTATCCTGGCTCCCCTGTAAAGCATTTTGACAATTTCTACCGTCTGCTTCTGGGAAACAGACATTTCATAGATCTTCTGGGACAGATCCAGGTCAAATCCATATTTATTAACAAGAACCTGAATCTCCTCTGTGATCTTTTTCATATTCAGCATTGCTTTTCCCGGAAGACCGAGAACAATATTTTCTGCTGCTGTAAGAACATCCACCAGTTTAAAATGCTGGTGCACCATACCGATTCCCAAAGCATGAGAATCCTTTGGTGAACGGATCGTAACTTCTTTTCCATCTACCAGAATATGTCCCTCATCCGGATAGTAAATTCCATAGATCATATTCATCAGCGTGGTTTTTCCGCTTCCGTTCTCTCCCAGGATCGCAAGGATCTCGGATTTTCTGAGAGTGAGATCCACATGGTCATTTGCCAGAACGGAACCGAAACGCTTGGTGATCTGTTTCAGTTCAAGAGCATAATTCTCTCCCACTTCTATTCCCTCCTTTGATGCATTGAACAGTAAATTTATACTATATACAGATTGCTCTGCTTTTTTATACAATCGAATCCTGCTGTTAAAAGTATTCCATCATATAAAAAAGCAGAGCTGCTGACAAGCAGCTCCGCCGTGTATCTGCCTTATTCCACGATAGAAGTGATTCCGTCGATCGCAAGATCGAATGCCGGAGCAGATCCGAATTCAGACTCATGGAAATATCCGTCAGATACGTACTCTGTTCCATCTTTCTCGTATGTGGTAACTTCTTTGCCGTCAACTGTAAATGTAGAAGTATCAAATACATGAAGGGAACCGTCAATAATTGCATCCTCTACTTCTTTTACCTTTTCTTCTGTTCCTTCTGCTACAGTCTTCTCATTGAGTGGTGTCAGTTTATCTGCGCCCTCTGCGAAGCCCTTGCACCAGTCAACATCGATCTCTGTGCCGTCCAGCATGCACTGTACTGCATAGGTGTAATATACGCCCCAGTTAATGGATGCAGATGTAAGAGCTGTGTTCGGAGCAACAGAGGTCATATCAATGTTATAGCCTACACATGGAACGCCTGCTGCCTCACATGCTGTAGGAGCGCCTGTTGTATCTGCGTGCTGACTGATCAGAACACATCCGTCAGAGATCAGAGCGTCTGCACACTCTTTTTCCAGGTCAAAGCTTGCCCAGCTGTTTGTATATTTTACTTCCATAGTAACTGCAGGGCATACGCTCTTTGCGCCAAGATAGAAAGAAGTATATCCGGAAATAACCTCTGCATACGGGAATGCGCCTACATATCCCATTTTTGCCTGATCTTCTGTGATCTCTCCGGCTTCGATCATCTCGTTCAGCTTAAGTCCGGCAACAACACCGGATACATAACGGGATTCATAAATGTTTGTAAAATAGTTGTGCATGTTTGCAAGTCCGCTTGCCTTTGCCTGAGTTCCTGTTGCATGGCAGAACTGAACCTCCGGATATTCTCCTGCTGCCTGCAGAACATAAGTCTCATGACCAAAGCTGTTTGCGAACACGATCTGGCATCCCTGGTCTGCCAGGTCTGCTGCTGCGTCATAAGCCGCCTCGTTTTCTCCGATCAGAGTTTTTTCGATCACCTGGTCTTCTTCCAGTCCCAGATTCTCAACCATCTCATCAATTCCTGCCATATGAGCAGCGCTGTAACCTTCGTTTTCGTCACCAATGTAAATAATTCCCACTTTCAGGTCTTCTTTTGCAACGCCGTCTCCCTCTGCATACACCGGCGCTGTCATGGAAACTGCCATAGCCGCTGCCAGACCTACTGCTAATGCTTTTTTCATCCTCTTTTCCTCCATTCTTACCCATAGGTATTCCTGCCTGCGCAGGAACACAGTGAATATGTTTTATGAAACATAAAGAGGCACAACACCGTCTGCGTTCCGCCTCTCTGCAAGTACTTTAATCATACCGAAAATGGCGTAAATTGTCAATACAATCAGAAAATTCAAACTGTTTTTTCGGCTAACTAAATTTTTTTAAGCTGCTATTTTCTTTATTGTTCATCCGCTTGACTTCTTAGCGTTAAAGCGTTATACTTTAGAAGTTAAAAGCAGAGAAGTAAATCTTTTCTCTGTACAGTTAAACACAAATGGAATAAAAGGAGGATATATATTATGAAAAAAGAAATTTTTGCCTTAACACTTTCCGCTGTAATGGCTGCCGGTACCTGCAGCATACCTGTAATGGCTGCTGACGACACCTATAATGTTGGCATCTGTCAGCTGGTTCAGCATGAGGCTCTTGACGCGGCCACACAGGGATTCAAGGATGCCCTCACAGAGGAATTCGGCGATAAAGTCACCTTTGATGAGCAGAATGCACAGGGAGATTCCAATACCTGTTCCACCATTATCAATAATTTTGTTTCTAATGATGTGGATCTGATTCTGGCTAATGCAACTGCCGCTCTTCAGGCAGCAGCCGCAGGAACTGAAGATATTCCGGTACTGGGCACTGCTGTTACAGAATACGGCGTTGCTCTGGATCTTGATGATTTCGACGGTACGGTAGGAACAAACATTTCCGGCACTTCCGACCTTGCGCCTCTTGATCAGCAGGCTGCTATGCTTAACGAGCTGTTCCCGGATGCAAAAAATGTAGGACTTCTCTACTGCTCTGCTGAACCCAACTCCCAGTATCAGGTGGACACTGTGAAGGAAGAACTTGAAAAGCTGGGATATACCTGTGAATATTATGCATTTTCTGATTCCAACGATCTTTCTTCCGTTGTCACCACAGCGGCTTCCGAAAGCGATGTGATCTATGTTCCCACAGACAACACAGCAGCTTCCAATGCTGAGATCATTAACAATATCTGCCTTCCGGAAAAGGTTCCGGTAATCGCAGGTGAAGAAGGTATCTGCAGCGGATGCGGCGTTGCCACTCTTTCTATCAGCTACTATGATCTCGGTACTGCCACAGGAAAAATGGCTGTAAAGATTCTGAAGGGCGAAGAAGATGTTGCAGAAATGCCTGTGGAATACGCACCGAACTTCACCAAAAAATATAACCCGGAAATCTGCGAAGAGCTTGGACTTGAAATTCCGGATGACTACGAAGCCATCGCTGCTGAAGAATAAGCCAGGAGGTTCCCCATGGATATAATGAGTTTAATAAACGCCCTTCCAGGGGCAGCTGCCCAGGGACTGATCTGGGGCATTATGGCCATCGGCGTATATCTCACCTTCCGTATTCTGGATGTTGCCGATCTGACAGTTGACGGTACCATGTGTACCGGAGGCGCAGTGTGCATCATGATGCTGATGAGCGGCCAGAACATCTGGGTTTCCATGCTGGCTGCCACAGGAGCCGGAATGCTGACCGGACTTGCAACAGGAATCTTCCATACAGTTATGGGAATTCCCGCGATCCTTTCCGGAATCCTGACTCAGCTTGGACTTTATTCCGTAAACCTTAAGATCATGGGAAAAGCCAATCAGGCAGTCAATTCCAGTAAGTATGATCTTCTGGTATCTCTGAGAAATATAAAGGACGTGCCTTTTTATCAGAACACCATTCTGATCGTAGCTGTTTTTATTGTGATCCTGATCGCTGTTCTCTACTGGTTTTTCGGAACGGAAATCGGCTGCTCTCTCCGCGCCACAGGCTGTAATCCAAATATGTCCAGAGCTCAGGGCATCAACACGGATTTCGCCAAGGTTCTGGGACTTATAATCTCCAATGGCCTTGTAGCTCTCTCCAGCGCATTTCTTGCCCAGTATCAGGGCTTTGCAGATGTGAATATGGGCCGCGGCGCTATTGTGATCGGTCTGGCAGCCGTCATCATCGGAGAGGCTGTTTTCGGAAAGATATTCCGCAACTTTGCGCTCCGTCTTTTCAGTGTGGCTCTTGGTTCCATTTTGTACTACCTGGTTCTTCAGGCAGTGATCTGGATGGGAATCGACACAGATCTTCTGAAGCTTCTGTCCGCACTTGTGGTTGCTGTTTTTCTTGCAGTTCCTTACTGGAAAGCAAAGTATTTTGCAAAACCAATGAAACGCGGAGGTAATACAAATGCTTGAGCTGAAAAATTTATATAAAACCTTCAACCCCGGCACCATCAATGAAAAACTGGCCCTTAACGGACTTTCCCTTACCTTAAAGGAGGGAGATTTCGTTACCGTGATCGGAGGCAACGGAGCCGGAAAATCCACCATGCTGAATGCAGTAGCCGGAACCTGGATGGTAGACGAAGGCCAGATCCTTATTGACGGCACTGATGTTACCAGGCTTTCCGAACATAAAAGAGCCGCATATCTCGGCCGCGTTTTCCAGGATCCCATGACGGGAACCGCTGCAACCATGGGAATTGAAGAAAATCTGGCGCTGGCAAAGCGCCGGGGCAAAACACGTTTTCTCCGTCCGGGAATCACGCGAAAGGAGCGGGACGAATACCGGGAGCTTCTGAAAGTTCTGGGTCTCGGTCTTGAAGACAGACTTACCTCCAAGGTCGGTCTGCTGTCAGGAGGTCAGAGACAGGCTCTTACCCTTCTGATGGCAACTCTGAAAAAGCCAAAGCTTCTTCTTCTGGACGAGCACACTGCTGCTCTGGATCCAAAAACCGCAGCAAAGGTTCTGGAGATCACAGATATGATCGTCAACCGTGATCACCTGACCACAATGATGATCACCCACAATATGCAGGATGCCATCAATCACGGAAACCGTCTGATCATGATGATGGAAGGAAAGATCATTCTGGATATTGAAGGAGAAGAAAAGAAAAAACTGACTGTAAGAAATCTTCTGGATCAGTTTGAAAAAGCGAGCGGTCAGGAATTTTCCAACGACTCCGCACTGTTAAGCTGATAAAAAAACGCCTGCATTTCGATTTGAAGTGCAGGCATTTTTTATCTCAATCCATGTTATCTTTTTATTTAATCCCTCTCATGGAAAGGCTGATACGTTTTTTCTTCATATCAACCCCCAGTACGCGGACGTCAACTACATCACCAACGCTGACAGCTTCCAGAGGGTGCTTGATATACTTTTCACTGATCTCTGAAATATGCACAAGACCGTCCTGATGAACTCCGATATCCACAAAGGCTCCGAAGTCAATCACATTTCTGACTGTTCCCTTCAGGATCATTCCCTCTTTCAGATCTTTCAGATCAAGAACGTCGGTACGAAGAACCGGTTTCGGCATCTCCTCACGTGGATCTCTTGCCGGTTTTTCCAGCTCTTTCACAATATCTCTCAGTGTGATCTCTCCCACACCGAGCTCTTCTGAAAGTTTTTTATAATCGCTGATCTTACGGGAAATTCCGCTGAGCTTTCCTCCGGCAATATCCTCAGTGGTAAATCCCATTTTTTCCAGAAGCTTCTGAGCTGCCTCATAGCTTTCCGGATGTACACTTGTAGAATCAAGAGGATTTTTGCCGCCTGTGATCCTGGTAAAACCGGCGCACTGTTCAAATGCTTTCGGTCCAAGCTTCGCCACCTTCAGAAGCTCCCGTCTGCTGTTAAAACGGCCGTTTTCTTCTCTGTATGCCACGATATTTTTTGCAATGGCTTTACTGATTCCGGAAATATATTCCAGAAGGGAGGCGGAAGCTGTGTTAAGATCCACGCCCACTTTATTAACGCAGTCCTCTACCACTCCGCCAAGAGCTTCTCCCAGCTTCTTCTGGTTCATATCATGCTGATACTGTCCCACGCCAATAGATTTCGGATCGATCTTTACAAGCTCTGCAAGAGGATCCTGAAGCCTTCTTGCAATGGAAGCCGCGCTTCTCTGCCCCACATCAAAATTAGGAAATTCCTCTGTGGCAAGCTTACTTGCAGAATATACAGAAGCTCCTGCCTCGTTGGTGATCACATAGGAAACCTGTTCTGGAATCTCCTTCAGAAGCTCCACAATGATCTGTTCTGACTCTCTGGATGCTGTTCCGTTGCCCAGAGAGATAAGAGAAATATTATATTTTCTGATCAGCTTTGTCAGTGTGTCCTTTGCTGCACGGATCTTGGCCTCAGAAGTAGGAGCTGTAGGATAGATCACTGTTGTATCCAGGACCTTTCCCGTAGCGTCCACTACTGCCAGCTTACATCCGGTACGGAAGGCAGGATCCCATCCCAGAACCACCTTGCCCATGATCGGAGGCTGCATAAGAAGCTGCTTCAGATTTTTTCCAAATACATGAATGGCTCCGTCTTCTGCTTTTTCTGTAAGCTCACTTCTGATCTCACGTTCAATGGCCGGAGCGATCAGACGCTTGTAGCTGTCCTCCACAACCTCTTTCAGAACAGGAGTCGTCTTGGGATTGTCCTTTTTGATCACCTGACGGGTAAGCCATCCCAGGATCTCTTCCTCAGGCGCATTGATCTTTACGGTAAGGATCTTTTCTTTTTCTCCACGGTTCAGCGCAAGAACTCTGTGACCTGCAAGTTTTTTCACCGGCTCCTCAAACTCATAATACATCTCGTATACAGAGCTTTCCTCAGGCTTTCTGGCAGAAGAAACAACGGTTCCCTTCTGTGCGGTCAGCTTACGGATATAAATTCTGTAATCTGCCTCATCAGAAATATGCTCTGCCAGAATATCTTTTGCTCCGTCAAGGGCAGCCTTTACATCTGCAACGCCTTTTTCTTCGGATACAAAAGCTTCCGCCTCTTTTTCAGGCGCTTTATCTGTCATCTGGAGCATCAGGATATTTGCCAGCGGCTCCAGTCCTTTTTCTCTTGCAATAATAGCCCGGGTACGCCGTTTCGGCCTGTACGGACGGTACAGGTCTTCTACAACCACAAGTGTCTGGGCTTCAAGAATCTGTTTTTTCAGCTCCGGCGTCAGTTTTCCCTGCTCCTCAATACTTCCGATCACCTGATTTTTCTTATCTTCCAGATTTCTCAGATACAGAAGTCTCTCATGGAGAGAACGAAGCTGCTCGTCATTTAAGGAACCTGTTACTTCCTTACGGTAACGGGAAATAAACGGAATGGTGCAGCCCTCATCGATCAGCTTCACCGCAGCTTCCACCTGCCACTTTTCTACACTCAGCTCCTTTGTAATTATCTGAATAATATCCATATTTTCCTCCAGTTGTTTTGTTCGCATCTATTTCTTACGAAAATATTTTTATCAGAATCTACGCCTCTGAATTATAATCATCTCCTGTGCGCTGTTCCTGTAACTCTTTATCTGCAGCAGTATCTTCCAGTTCTTTCGGGATCCAGTCTGCCACCTCATGCATATGTTTTTTATGAGTTTCTTTCAGCTCTCCGGTCACATCCATATAGAATATAGTATTTGTGGCGTATATATATGGCATTACCCATAATAAGCCCACATACAGAAACAGTATGGAAAGAAACATCAGAGGAATAAAGCTGATCTGCAGCACAAGATACTGCATCATATGTCCCTTCATCAGAGACGCGCTTTTTTTCAGAGCCTCTCTCCCCTTCATCTGCGGATTATCTGCAAGGATATAAAATGCCATAGCAAAGGGAAGTTTAATCACAACTCCCAGAACTGTTGCTGCCAGCGCACTGTACATAATCGGCTGACTCCATTCCAGCACTGCTTCCATTGTCTCTGCTGCCGGAGCAGTCATGTTTACCATATAATAAAAGGGAATCATAAGAACCGTATCGATCAGCGCCATGATCAGGGCAGCCGACAATACTCCGTCTGATCCTTTTTTAAACATATAGATCAGATTTCCGAATCTGTACTCCCGTCCACGGGCCATGTTCAGAAGCATAAAATTATATCCTGTACTGATCACCATGGAAAGCAGAGAAACAATAAACAGAAAAGCTTCTCCCAGAAACCATGCCAGAAAGGAATCTCCGGGAAAAAGTTTAATTGCAGCCATTGTTCCTATTGTATTTAATGCCGGTGCCGCCATCATTGCCAGAATGGCAATTCCCCATTTTCCACTTAAAAACTGCTTTGCACAGGCTTTCCAGTAACGTCTGTTTCCAATCATTTTCAACCCTCTCTTTCTTCTGCTATTTAGATACTTTAGCACGAATTAATAAAAGTGTCGATATTTTTTTACGATTTGCGAAAGTTTTGTCCCGGTCCCATGAAAGCTGCAGTTCTTCTTCACCACAGGAAAACCGCTTATCCGATCAGATCAGATAAGCGGCCAGATATACTATTCTTCGTCCATTTCGTGATGAACCGTAATACTTGCAACCTTTGTGGTACTTTCCTCCTCGTTAAACCAGAACTGTACCGAATGTTCCAGTTTGGAATCCTTATCAGGATAAATGGTAAGATAGTTGTCTTCGTCTTCGTAAAGGTATCCTCTCTCTCCGGCCTTTGCAATCAGTTCACTCTTATCAGCGCCGAGAGTAATATTCTCTGAAAGCTTCAGCGCAAGAACCTCCGGGTCATAGGAGCCAAAATCAAGTTCTGTCACAAAGCAGTTTTCAACAGAGGTTGCATTTTCTGTCAGATTATAAACGGAAAAACTCACGGTCTGGTTATCTTTCATCATATCAATAAATTCCAGGCCGCCTCCCTCTACAAAGGCATCCTCTGCCACATCCTTCATTTCCCAGCCGTTATCCAGAAAGGCGGAAACAGGAGCCGGAAGCCGGTAAAGATTTCCCATGAACTCTACTTCCGGATCCATAAAATCACTTCCCAGAGCTGCCGGAGTCTGATAATTTGTCACAATCTCCGGTACTTCTGTACTGACACTGCCTTTATCGAAACCTTCCGGTTCTTTAAAGTTCCTGATATCAGCCTGAAGAAGTGTATTGGTTTCTTTATAAACATAAAGCTCCACACGTTCATAGGTATCCTTCTGGTAAGTCATTTTTGTATAGAGATCTGAATCATAGGTATCGCTTGGTTCTCCATATGCTGCTTTAATATCGTCCACATTGGAAACTCCCATGGAAATACCGCCCGGAAGCTTCACCGGATTGGCAGTCAGATCAATGTCACCCCAGCTCATGTCAAACTTGATGCCGGCTACCAGGCAGTCGGAAACAGCCGCCTCATTAATGCCGAAATTCATCATATCTGCATAAACGCTTGCTTCACCGTTGTTAAATGTCACCATTGTATATGATCCTGGGGGAACCATGGTATCCGGACTGTCATTTTTACTGAGCGTCCATCCAAGAGCTGTAAAATCTTCATATTTCACAGGAAGCTGTATGAGATTACCTGCATATTCTGCCTGAAAACTGTAAACATCTGTACCAAGCGCTGTCTGAGCCGCTGCTGTTTCCTCTGACGGAGCAGCCTCCCCGCCTGATGTTTCTTCCGAAACCGCTTCTGTTGTCTGTTCTGCCGCCCAAGCCATTGAGGGAACACCGGCAGTCATGCATCCGGCAAGCAGAAATGCTAAATACTTTTTCCTCATAGATTGATCCTCCATTGGTCATTTTCCCCATTATATCTGAATCCAGAAGTTTTTTCCAGTATTTTTTCACAATTTTATCTGTGTTTCATGTATGTTTTTGTCTTTTATGTCAAAATATACTGTAACAGGATCGGAAGATTTTTCTTCTATGCAGATCAGACAGTTCCTGCTCTTTCAGTCTGCCAGATTAAAGGCATCGTGTACTGCATTCATTGCCCGGATGCCGTCTTTTTCATTAATAAGAACAGTCACACGAATCTCTGAAGTGGAGATCATGTTAATATTTACCCCTTCATTATACAGGCTTTCAAACATTTTTGCCGCCACGCCCGGATTGCTCATCATACCGGCTCCTACGATGGAAAGCTTTGCAACATTTCTCTCTGAATGGATTTCTTTATATCCCAGTCTTGCCTGGTGTTCTTCCAGAGTTGCCACAGCCTCATCCAGATCCTTTCCGTCCACTGTAAAGGAAATGTCCTTTGTTCCTGCACGTCCGATGGACTGCAGAATCACATCAACGTTAATATTTTTCTTTGCAAGAACATCAAAAAGCTTAAACGCCACGCCCGGCACATCTTTCAGACCAATTACTGCAATTCTCACTGCCTCTGTATCAAGGGCAACTCCACTGATCAGCATTCTCTCCACTGTTACTTCCTCCTTTACAACAGTTCCTTCACTTGTATTCAGACTTGAACGTACCACAAGAGGTACACCGTATTTTTTAGCCATTTCCACAGAACGGTTGTGAAGCACTCCCGCTCCCAGTGTTGCCAGATCAAGCATTTCATCATAGGTGATTTCTTTCAGCTTTCTTGCTGACGGCACTTTACGGGGATCAGCTGTATAAACTCCGTCCACGTCTGTATATATCTCACAGGCATCTGCATGCAGAGCTGCCGCAAGGGCAACTGCCGTGGTATCAGATCCTCCTCTTCCCAGAGTTGTATAATCATCATATTTATCAATCCCCTGGAATCCGGTCACCACAACGATCTTACGGCTGTCCAGCTCTCTTCTGATACGCTCTGTATCAATTCGTTTCAGTCTGGCATTGCCATGTACGCTTGTGGTATGCATAGCTACCTGAAAAGCATTCAGGGATACCGCCGGAACGCCCAGGCTGTCCATTGCCATGCTCATAAGAGCTACAGACATCTGTTCTCCGATAGTAAAAAGCATATCCATTTCTCTCTTTGGCGGCTTTTCACTGATATCCTGCGCCATGGTGATCAGCTCATCTGTGTACTTTCCCATTGCAGAAAGCACCACTACTACATCATTTCCATTTTTATAATCCTCGATACACCTGCGGGCAACATTAAAAATACGTTCTTTATTTGCCACCGAGGTGCCTCCGAATTTTTTTACAATTAACATAATTTTCCTCCGAAAAGATATTTCATCATATCCCAGCCGTGTTCTACTTTGATTCCGCTTTCCAGTGCTTCCTTTTCATTATAATGCCAGTTGTGGCTCCGGGGAGCTGTGCTGTCATAAAGAAGATACGGTACCGGCTCTGCCACATGTGTCCGCACCTTCACAGGCGTAGGATGATCCGGAAGGATCAGCATCCGGTAATCCTCTCCCGCTGCGTCCAGTCCCTCTTTCACCAGGCGTATCAGCCTATGATCAAGATATTCTATGGATTGGATCTTGCGTTCAACGCTTCCCTGATGCCCCATTTCATCCGGCGCTTCCACATGAATATACGCAAAATCGTAACCTTCCTCTGTCAAAGCCTTTACCGCAGCCCGGGCTTTCCCTTCATAGTTGGTATGAAGCCCGCCGTTTGCTCCTTCCACGATCCTGCAGTCCATTTCTGCTCCCGCTGCAATTCCCTTCAGAAGATCCACAGCAGAGATCATCACTCCCTTTTTGTGATAGATCTTCTCAAAAGATGTAAGGATGGGCTTTGTGCCTGCGCCCCAGAACCAGAAGCTGTTTGCCGGGTTCAGTCCCTGCTCTTTCCGTTTCCGGTTCAGCGGATGATCCTTCAGGATCTCATAGCTTTTTTTCTGCATGGACAAAAGCATTTCATCCTCCGGCAGATAATTTCCGACCCTCTGTGTCAGCACATCATGAGGCGGTGTAAGCTCCAGATTTTTTCCATTTTCCCACACAAGACAGTGACGATAGCTGGTTCCCACATAAAAACTGCAGTTTTCATTTTTCAGCTCCTGGCACACATCTCTGAGAAGAATTGCCGCGTCCTCTGTACTGATCTCTCCGGAGCTGTGATCCAGAATTCTCTGTTCCTCATAAGGAACATCCTCCTCTGTCAAAGTCACAAGATTGCAGCGATAAACCACATCGCTTTCCTTCATATCCACTCCGATGCTCAGAGCCTCCAGAGGAGATCTCCCTGTGTAATATTTCCTGGGATCATAGCCCATCACAGAGAGATTTGCCGTATCACTTCCCGGTGCCATTCCTTCAGGTATGGTGGAAACAGTTCCGATTTCGGACATTCCCGCCAGTTCATCCATACATGGGGTAACGGCGCAGGAAAGGGGTGTTCCGCCATTCAGACTTTCCATTGGCCAGTCCGCCATTCCGTCTCCCAAAACCACAACATATTTCATAATTACCTCCTCGCTGCCTGTTATTTCCAGACATTCAGGTACACTTCTGAGTACTGTCTCCCGGCTGCCCGTTGTCTCAGGTGTACTTCAGCTCAGTCCTTTACACGAATCATGGAAACCACTTTTCCATTCAGACGGGCTGCTTTTTCTTTATATTCAGCCTGCTTCATCACAGAAGTCACAAATGCAAACTCTCCCGGAAGCTTTTTCAGATTAACGATCTCGACCTTTCCGAATACTTCCTCCACCTGCTCTACAGTAGCTCCTTTTACCCGTACAAAAAATCTTCCCGCAACCTGATCCAGCTCCATCAGATGAAGCGGTCTGCTGGTCCAGTTTGTCATAATATTTCTGTGAAGATGTTTTGCCTCGTCCACAACGTCAGCCACAACAGCGCTTGCTGTTGGCAGCTTGCCTGCGCCGCTTCCATAAAACATGGCATCGCCAAGAACATTTCCATGTACAAACACACTGTTGAATACTCCGTTGACGCTGTACAGCGGACTGTTTTTGCCCAGAAGGAACGGAGCTACCATCGCATAAAAAGAATCATTTCCTACCTTACGGCTGGTTGCCAGAAGCTTGACTGTCATTCCCAGCTCTGCCGCATACTCCATATCTTCCGGTGTAACCTTTGTAATGCCCTCCGTATAAATTTCTTCATAATTAAGGAATTTTCCATAGGCAAGTGAGGAAAGAATGGCAATTTTACGGCATGCATCATAGCCTTCCACATCCGCTGTGGGATCCGCCTCTGCATATCCCTTTTCCTGAGCCTCTTTGAGAACCGCATCAAACTCAGAGCCTTCTGTGCTCATTTTATAAAGCATATAGTTTGTTGTTCCATTGAGGATTCCGGTGATCTCATCGATCTCATCTGCTGTAAGAGAGGAATTCAGAGCACGTATAATGGGAATACCGCCTCCGCAGCTTGCCTCAAACAGGAAATTAATATCTTTTTGACGGGCAATTTCCATAAGCTCCGGACCGTGCTTTGCAACAAGAGCCTTGTTAGAGGTACATACACTCTTCCCGGCCTCCAGCGCACGCTTCACAAAGGTATATGCAGGTTCAATGCCTCCCATAACCTCAACAACGATATCTACCTCCGGATCATTGGCAATGATCTCATAATCATGAACCAGAATCTCCTGAACAGGATCTCCCGGGAAGTCTCTGAGGTCCAGTACATATTTAATATTGATCTCTGCGCCGGCCCTTTTATTAATGCTCTTATGGTTTGTGTTGATAACCTCAACGACACCGCTGCCTACTGTGCCGTATCCTAATACTGCTATATTTACCATATCTTCCTCCCATATAAGTTTCTTCCGGCTGTTTTCTGCTTTTACGCTGCTTCGCAACAGCCTTTTCTGTTCGATGGTCCGGCTATTCTCCTCCCTGAAGCTTCAGATAATGAATACCTTCAGTTCTCTCAATATCCTCCACCATAGCCTCTGCATCTCCCCTTCCCGGAAGGATATCCACACTTAAAGTCAGCGTGGCCACTCCGTTAATGGGAATACTCTGGTGAATGGTAAGAATATTTCCGTGAAACTTTGCTATAGTCTGAAGAACTGCGGACAAAAGTCCGGGCTCGTCGTCCATCTGTATAATAAAGGTAATTGTTTTTCCCCTTGCCTGTTCATGAAAAGGAAAAATATCATCCTTATATTTATAAAAAGAACTGCGGCTGATCCCTGTCTGCTCTGCCGCCTCCTGAACCGTACTGACCTTTTCCGAATCAAGGAGGCGCTTTGCCTGTACTACCTTCAAAAGTACTTCAGGAACCGCCCTTTCTTTTACTACATAATATTTATTTTTTTCTGTTGTTTTTTCCATGTCCTTTCTCCTGTATGTGATAAAAAGATATCCCCCGAAGGGATGTCCGCTTCAAAAAGACACCTGTTTTCCTACGAGGGATATGTTATCACACCTGAGTACAGTCTGCAAGTATTTTTTGCAGGGCACTCATAAAGAGAGGAGCATAAGCTACTGTGAACGTTACTATATTACTCCGCTTTCTTTGACAGAGCGATCCATTTCAGATATGCATTGATAAACAGATCAATGCCTCCGTCCATCACTGCATCCACGTTTCCGGTTTCTTCGTTTGTACGGTGATCCTTCACCATAGTATATGGCTGCATAACATAGGAACGGATCTGATTACCCCAGCCAATCTCCGTTACCTCTCCCCGGATACCGGAAAGCTTTTCCTCCGCCTCCTGCTGCTTCAGAAGATAGAGTTTTGCTTTCAGCATCTGCATCGCTTTATCCTTGTTCATATGCTGAGAACGCTCATTCTGACACTGTACCACGATTCCTGTAGGAAAATGTGTGATACGGATGGCAGAAGAGGTCTTATTGATATGCTGTCCGCCGGCGCCGCTGCTTCGGTAGGTATCAATACGGATATCTTCATCATTGATCTCCACATCCAGGTCTTTTTTGATATCCGGCATAACGTCACAGGATACAAAAGAAGTCTGACGCTTACCTGCTGCATTAAACGGAGAGATCCGCACAAGACGGTGTACGCCTTTCTCGGATTTCAGATAGCCATAGGCATTCTCTCCGTTTACCTGGAAAGTAACAGATTTTACACCTGCCTCATCGCCGTCAAGATAATCAAGCACCTCCATAGTAAAACCTTTGCGGTCCACCCAGCGGCTGTACATACGGTACAGCATTCCGCACCAGTCGCAGGCCTCCGTTCCTCCTGCTCCGGCATTCAGCTTGATAATGGCGTTTTCACTGTCATACTCTCCTGAGAGAAGTGTTTTTACTCTGATGTTATCAAAATCAGTACGAAACTCGTCCAGCATCTCCTGAATTTCAGGGATCAGATCCGGATCGTTTTCTTCGTACCCCATCTCGATCATGGTTTCCATATCATCCATCTGCGTCACCAGATTATGATAGGTTTCCATGTCGTCCTTCATGCTTTTTAATTCTTTCATTTTTTTCTGAGATGTTTCTGCATCATCCCAGAAATCCGGCGCTTCCATCTCGCGCTCTAATTCTTCAACCCGCTTTTCTTTATTAGCCAGGTCAAAGTGAATCCCTCACTTCCACTAATGGTTCTGTGTATGTTGCAAGAATACTCTTGAACTGATCTAACTCAACCACAGCTTCACCTTCTTTCTTTATATTTATCAAGACAGTGCCGGTTCCGAAAAACCGGTACGTATCAAGTGTTCCTAGCATACCATATCCTGCCCCAAACTTCAAGAGAAGCCGGAAATGACAGTCTTTATATTTCCTGCCTGCAGACCTTAATTCCGCAGGGACCGGCGGAATGTTCCTGTTGCTGCGATCTGCAGATCAATGGTCTACAGATCAATGGTTTCCAGATCCTCCGGAACAAAAATATTTCCCCGGAAGTATTTTTTTCCTTCAGCAGTGTACAGTTCCTTTCTTCTGGAAATATTTTTATCCTCTGTGTGGTACAGAATAAGATTTTTTACCCTCAGACTTTCTGCCAGCTCACAGGCATTTTTCGCCGTGGAGTGATGCTTTTCATAAGGATGAAACTCCTCTGCCTGATCATAAAGACAAAAAGCCTCATGAAGGAGCCATTTGCTGTTTTCTGCATAGTTTCTTTCACACTCATTGTAGGGCTCGTCCCCACAGCAGGTAAGCTTTTCTCCATCTCCCATATCCATGCAGAATCCGTACTGCTTCGCTTTGGTGGAGCCAATATCAAAAAAAGTCACCTTTTTCCCTATAAGAGTACGCTCTTCCCCGTCTCCGACCACTTCCATATGCAGCCTGTTCCCTATAAAACACGTCTCTTTTCCGGAAAGAAGCCTGTCTGCCATTTCTTTCAGAATCGCTATTACCTCGTCATGTCCGTAGATCCATGCCTCACCCTGATACTGCCCCTGGCGCATATACTGACAGATCATGCGGATCATCCACACAATTCCCATAAGATGATCCACATGCTTATGGGTTACGAAAATCTCTCTCATATCCATCCAGTTAAATCCGGCATGCTTCAGCTGAGCCAGCAGAGTATTTCCTCCGCCGCCATCCACAAGCAGATGTTTTTTTCCATTCTGAACAACAAAACAGGTATTGTAACACTCTGTCACAAGTGCGTTGCCTGTACCAAGCATTGTAAGCTTCATGAGCTCTCCTCCGTTTCTCTGTAATCTTCCCATATACCGGATGATAATTATGTATATTTTAACATGGACCCTGAAAATCTTCAACGAAAAACGCCGGTTTCTGCTCTGAAGAAACCGGCGCTCTGCAGCACTTGTTTTTTATTGTTTTATCTTATCGTTTTACCCTGGCTCCTGCGCCGCCCATAACTGCTTCCACTTCTTTTTTATTTACCATAGTGGTATCGCCCGGTGTTGTCATTGCCAGGGCTCCGTGAGCAGCACCGTAATTCACCGCAATTTCTGCATTTCCTGTAGTCATAAGGCCGTAGATCAGTCCGGAAGCAAAGGAATCACCGCCGCCTACACGGTCCATGATCTCCAGTCCCTTATATTCTCTGGACTGATAAATCTGTCCGTCTGCCCAGCAGATGGCGCTCCAGTCGTTGACGGTAGCTGTTTTTACCTCACGAAGTGTAGTTGCCACTGCCTTGAAGTTTGGATAAATTTCTGCCGCATGATTAATCATCTTACGGTAACCGTCCAGATTCAGTTCTTTCATCTCCGCGTCATTGCCCTCTACCTCAAGTCCGAGACATGCGGTAAAGTCCTCCTCGTTACCGATCATTACGTCCACATATTTTGCAATTTCACGGTTGACCTCCCTGGCTTTTTCCAGACCGCCGATGGCGCTCCACATAGAAGGACGGTAATTCAGATCATAAGAAACAATGGTGCCGTATTTTTTTGCAGTTTTGATAGCTGCCAGAACAGTTTCACAGGACTGTTCAGACAATGCTGCGTAAATACCACCTGTATGCAGCCAGCGCACGCCCAGTTCACCAAAAATATACTCAAAATCAAAATCCTCAGGTGTTGCCTTGGAAATAGCTGTGTTGGCACGGTCAGAGCAGCCGATGGCTCCCCGGATCCCGAATCCTCTTTCTGTAAAATTCAGACCGTTGCGGCAGGTTCTTCCTATCCCGTCTGTTTCCATCCATTTAATAAGAGAAGTATCAACACCACCCTGCAGAATAAAATCTTCCATGAGCATCCCCACTTCATTGTCTGCAAACGCTGTGATCACAGCAGTTTTCAGTCCGAAGCAGCGGCGCAGGCCACGGGCAACATTGTACTCTCCTCCGCCTTCCCATGCGCGGAAGCTTCTTGCTGTGCGAATTCTTCCCTCGCCCGGATCCAGTCTCAGCATAACCTCTCCCAGAGATACTGCGTCAAATGTACATTCTTCTTTTGGTCTTAAATTCAGGTTCATCTTCTCTTCCTCCATTATGATCTGCGTGCCGCTGCAGCAAGTTCTGTTGCTTCTCTTGTCATTTCTGTGATTTTGTCAAATTCTTTGTTTTTGATCATATCGCCTTTTACCATCCAGCTCCCACCACAGCAGAGAATTTTGGAAAAACCAAGATACTCCTTCAGATTCTTTGTATTTATCCCGCCGGTAGGCATGAACTTCAGCATGGTATAGGGCGCTGCCATAGCTTTCAGCATAGCAAGTCCTCCGGCCTGCTCTGCCGGGAAGAATTTTACCACCTTCAGCCCACGTTTTACTGCCTGCGCCACCTCGGAAGGAGAAACGCATCCGGGAAAAACAGGAATATTTTTTTCCATACAGTAATCTACAATCTCCGGATCAAAGCCTGGGCTTACAATAAATTTTGCGCCTGTTGCCACTGCCCGGTCCACCTGCTCTGTGGTCAGAACAGTTCCTGCGCCAACCAGCATTTCCGGATATTTTTCGCTCATAATACGAATAGACTCTTCTGCCGCCTCTGTGCGGAAGGTCACCTCTGCACAGGGAAGACCGCCTTTTACCAGAGCTTCTGCCAGAGGAGCCGCATCCTCTGCATCATCCAGAACTACTACGGGAACTACTGCATAATCATAAAACTGCTCTTCAAGTGTTTTCATTATTATCCATTCCTTTCTGTTATCTTTTTATATCAAAGCTCATATCCATCAGACTTCGGATAGTATCTGCATCATCGGTAATATTTCCATCTCCGTGAATGGTATGTTTGATGGCGCTGCTGGCAACCGCAAAGTTTACCATATCCGTTGGCTCATAATCTTTCATCATGGCATAGATCAGTCCACTGGCAAAAGCATCGCCCCCGCCTACACGGTCCAGGATCTGAAACGTAAACAGCCTGCTTTCATAAGTATGTCCCTGATACCACATATAAGCCTTTAAGCTGTTTTCACTTCCCGTATGGGCATAGCGCACATGTCGGGCAATGCATTTCAGGTTGGGATATCTGCGGACAAATTCCTCAAACACCCTCTCCTGCTGTTCAAAATCCGGCTGCATGGGCAAACCGTCTTTCACATCCCCCAGACTGTGATCCTTTTCATCTTTCCAGAGATGATAGGGTTCAATTCCCAGAAGCACATCCACATAAGGCAGGCACCGGGTACAGAAATCCCTGGCCTCCTCCCATGTCCACAGAGTACTTCTGAAATTCCCGTCAAAGCTCACTGTCAGTCCTTTTTTACGTGCAATTTTCAGACAGGTAAGGATCATTTCCCGGCAGCTTTTGCCAAGAGCCGGAGTAATCCCGCTTAAATGCAGCCATGTATACCCTTCCAGAAGTCTTTCAAAATCATAATGACTGAAATCATATTCTGTAATGGCACTGTGCTTTCTGTCGTAGGTAACCTTGCTTGCCCGGATCCCGTACCCGGTTTCCAGGTAATAGCAGCCCATACGGTGAGTGGGCGTCTCCTCAGGTGTACTGAAGATCACCGGAGCACAGTGCACATCATTGCTTCTCAGCATCCGGACAGCACTTTTCCCCAGGCTGTTACCGGGAACAACTGTAAAAAAAGTGCTGTCTATGCCAAGATTCGCAAGCGCCAGCGCAATGTTTGCTTCACTTCCGCCGTAGCTTGCCTCAAAACTGGAGGCCATTCGGATTTTTTCATGGTTGGGAGGGGTCAGGCGAAGCATGATCTCTCCTATGGTAATGAATATGTGCGTATTTTGACCAGAATCTTTTACTCCCATAATTGCCTCCTGTAAAAATCTATTCCAGATAAGCGCCCTTCATGGGGCTTACCGCATGCTGACTGAATAAACGAAGCACGCCTTTTTTGTATTTGGGTTCACGGGGCTGCCAGTTTTTGCGGCGTTCTTCCAGAATCTCATCAATTTCTTCCATAGATCTGCGCTGACCTTTGACTCCGATAATGTTCAGCTTACGGGCCGGAACATCAATCTCGATCAGATCTCCTTCCTCTACCAGAGCAATGGGACCGCCTTCAACAGCCTCAGGGCTGCAGTGTCCAATAACCGGTCCTGTGGATGCCCCGGAAAAGCGTCCGTCTGTGATCAGGGCAAGGCTTCTTCCAAGTTCTTTATCGCTGCTGATTGCCTCAGAGGTATAAAACATCTCCGGCATTCCGCTTCCTTTCGGACCCTCGTAGCGGATAAATACTGCATCGCCTTTCTGTACCCTGTGATGAAGCACTGCATCCAAACACTCTTCCTCACTGTCAAAGGGTCTTGCGTTCAGAACTGCCCGGAACATTTCCTTTGGACATGCAGTGTGCTTGATCACTGCTCCCTCCGGAGCCAGATTTCCTCTGAGAACGGCAATGCTTCCGTCCGTTCCGATGGCATTGTCATAAGAACGGATAATATCCTCTCTGGTAAGATTTACATTGTAGCGTCTGTTAAATTCCTGAAGCCATTTCTCACATTTTTCATAGAAACCGTTTCTTCGGAGTTCCTCCAGGTTTTCACCAAGGGTTTTGCCTGTAACAGTCATAACGTCCAGATGCAGATGCTCCTTAATTTCTTCCATAATTGCAGGAACACCTCCTGCATAGTAGAAGCACTCTGCCGGCCACCGACCGGCCGGACGTACATCCAGAAGATAACGGGCATTTCTGTGCAGCCGATCAAAGGTATCTCCTGTGATCTCAATGCCAAACTCATGAGCAATGGCCGGAATATGAAGAAGGCAGTTGGTGCTTCCGGATACAGCCGCATGAACCAGAATGGCATTTTCAAAACTTTTTTCTGTGACGATCTCGCTTGGACGCATCCCCGGCATAGTTGCAAGCTTTACTGCCTGCTCTCCTGCCTGCCTTGCATATTCCAGAAGATCAGGACTTGTTGCAGGCATCAGAGCACTTCCCGGAAGAGCAAGTCCCAGAGCCTCTGCCATAATCTGCATGGTGGACGCAGTTCCGATAAAGGAACATGCGCCGCAGCTTGGACAGGCGTTGCACTTGGCCCACTCCAGCTTTTCCTCATCAATTTCTCCCCGTTCATATTTTGCGCTGTACATGCCAAGCTGCTCCAGAGTAAGCATCTCCGGTCCGGCATTCATGGTTCCGCCCGGAACCACTACCGACGGTACATCTGCTCTTGCCAGACCCATCAGATTTCCCGGCATCCCCTTGTCACAGCTTGCCAGATAAACGCCTGCATCGAAAGGAGTTGCATTCGCATGAATTTCAATCATATTGGCGATCATTTCCCGACTTGCCAGACTATAATTGATTCCGTCTGTTCCCTGGCTTTCTCCGTCGCAGATATCAGTACAGAAATAACGTGCGCCATGACCTCCGGCCTTTTCAATTCCTTTACGGACTTCCTCCACCAGAATATTCAGATGTCCGCTTCCCGGATGGCTGTCTCCAAAAGTACTTTCAATAATCACCTGGGGCTTGGAAAGATCTTCCGGCTTCCAGCCTGTTCCAATACGAAGAGGATCCAGCTCAGGAGCTATTTTTCTCATTTCCTGACTTACTAATTTCATCACAATCTTCCTTTCTTTTTCCCTGACAGAAAATCTGTGTTCAAACAGTTTCCGTCACTTTATTATGCAAACATAGAAATAATCAGCGCTACGATAAATCCGGTCACACCTACCAAGGTTTCCATAATAGTCCATGTTTTCAGGGTTGTCTTTTCATCCATTCCCACCAGCGATTTTACCAGCCAGAAACCGGAATCATTAAAGTGGGAGCAGACAGTTGCACCGCCTGCTACTGCCGCTGTAGTACATGCAAGATACAGCGGAGAGAGTTCTGCAATTCCCGGAAGTGCTGCTACGATTCCGGCTGCCATTGTCATGGCAACTGTGGAAGAACCAACGCTGATCCTTACAAGAGCCGCTACCACAAAGGCTACTACTACGATCGGAAGGTTTGCAGAAGAAACTGCGTCTCCGATTACTTCGCCAAGTCCGGAATACTGCAGCATATAGCGGAGCACACCGCCGCAGGCAGTTACCAGAAGGATAAGACCTGTAGGCTCCAGAGATTTTGTCATAACCTTTTCCAGCTCTTCAGTTGTATAGCCGTGTCTGATTCCAAGAATAAACATTGCTGCCACTGTTGCGATCAGAAGGGCTACAAACGGCTCTCCCAGAAAAGAGAACACCGGTGCCAGCGCGCTGAGCGCCGGAACAACTCCACAGACAGAGTCCATAATAATCAGTACAAGAGGAATCAGAATGATTCCGACAATAGTCCAGAAATTCGGCAGCTTTGATTCATCAATATCGTTCTGCTCTGCCACATGTTCCGGAACAGGGATCATATATTTCTTTCCGCAGATGGAACCCCACACAGGACCTGCTACGATCATTGCAAAAACTCCGCAGAAAATGCCTACTATAATAACCCATCCAAGGTCTACGTTCAGCATGGTTGCCACCAGGACCGGCCCCGGTGTAGGCGGAATAAAGGCATGACCAACTGCAAGTCCGGCAAGAAGGGGAATTGCATAAAACAGAGAAGAACGACTGGTTCTTTTTGCAAGTGAAAATGCCAGCGGGATCAGTATAATAAGACCGGCGTCAAAAAATACCGGCATTGCGATGACCAGACCTGTAATTCCAAGCGCCCAGGCAGCCTTTTTATCGCCAAAACGTCTGACCATTGTAACTGCCAGCGTCTGGGCTCCGCCCGAGACTTCCAGTATTGCGCCAAACATAGATCCAAGACCTACCAGCAGCGCAATTCCTTTTAATGTGTTTCCGATACCATCATTGACAGCTGTAACAATATCCTCAAACGGCATTCCGGCAATAAGGCCTATGGAGATCGCGCCAATGAGAATGGCTACCATTGCCTGGATTTTAAACTTAATGATGAGTACGAGTAAAATTACCAGTCCAATCAGTGCCGCTGCAACCAGCCGTACAGGGTTCAGTGCAGTACCTTCTATAGACATAAATAAAATCCTCCTTTGTTAATATAAAACAGTTTTCTCATTCAGCAGATTAACATCTGACGTCTTATGTTATTTGCCCTCATTATAGGATTCCCCATTTTCTCCGTCAATATATATGATGTCTTTAAATTCTTTTCTGTTTTTTGCACAAAAAAAGCGATTATTTCCAAGAATAATCGCTTTGATTTAGTATATTCTTCCCATAGGATTTTTTAAGTTGTCTTTTTGCGTTCTAAAACATCAGATGTTTTCCGTATTTTTTTCGGAACGCTCCTGAAGAATCTTCATGATCGTCTGCCGGTTATAAGTCAGATGGGTGATCATGGCGCATTTTGCTCCCACGGAATCCCGTGCGAGAATTGCATTGTTAATGGCTCTGTGGGTACGGATGGTTTCATCTCTCAAAAGTCTGTGAGTTACATTTGCAAAGGTAAGTACTGCGGTGTGAATCACCGGAAGAAGAATCTCAACTACCTGATTTTTGCTGCATTTTGCAATAAAGGTATGAAATTCAATATCCTTTTTGATATGGTTGTGGCCGCCCAGATACAGTTCCTCAGTTTCGTCACACAGCTTTTTCAGATGAACCAAATCCTCATCCGAGGCATTTTTACAGGCGATAGCGGCAATCTCCGGCTCAATCATCAGCCTTACTTCAAACAACTGCAGAGCCAGCTCATATTTATCTTCTATTTTTCCAAATCCCAGAGGATCTTCTTCCAGAGAGTTTGTATTGATCACATATGTTCCCGACCCTCTGCGCACCTCCAGAATCCCTCTGGAAACAAGTCCTTTTACAGCTTCCCGGATAGTACTCCGTCCTACACCAAATTTCTCTGCCAGCTCAAATTCATTGGGAATCTTCTGCCCCGGTTTTACAGGTTTCTGAAGAATATATTTCATCAGCTCATCCTCTGTCTGAGCGCCTAATGATTTTCGGTTCTTTTTTTCATATTGATACATTGTTTCTCCACTCCCATAATGCACATATCTTTTGCCTTATTGATTACAAAAACAGTATAGCATAAACTCCCGGTTCCTGCGACAGCTGTTTATATCTGACCGCACAAAAACCGTGAGAAGTAAAGTTTCTATAATAATTCAGTTTTAATTACCGCATCAGACGCCATCAGGAGAAAAAGCTCTCCGCAACTCTCATATCCGCAATATATCCGACACTTCCGGTCATATAAATATCACCGTTATCTGTAATGTCGATCTGGATCATTCCGCCTGGCTGGTTTACATTCACACGGCTCTCCACCATTCCCAGACGGTAAGCGGTCACTGCTGCTGCGCAGCTTCCGGTACCGGATGCTTTTGTATAGCCGGAACCTCTTTCCCATATCTCAATATCCAGATTTCCTGTGTCAATTTTACGGCAGATCTGAAGATTCATTCTTTCCGGAAACTCATCTGCATTTTCCACATAGGGTCCCAGCTCCTTAACCAAATCCTTGCTGACCTTATCCATAAAGATAATGCAGTGAGGATTTCCTACTGTCAGACAGGTTGCTTTATAATCCTTTCCATGGAAAGAGAAATCCTCATTGATAACTTCACGAACCTCTCCTGTTACCGGAATTTCCTTTGACAAAAAGGAAGCCTTCCCCATGTTTACACGAAATTCTGTCGCACGGCTGTTCAGACATTCTACCTCGATGGGACCGGCCAGAGTTTCAATGGAAAACTTCTTTTCTTTTACATATCCCTGATCCATAAGATATTTTGCAAAAATCCTTACGCCGTTTCCACTGATCGCAGCCTCGCTTCCGTCTGCATTAAAAATATGCACGCCTGTTTTGCCATTGATTTCTACAGGTCCGTACAAAACACCGTCTGCCCCCAGACCAAATCCTCTCTGACACATCAGGGCAATCTTTTTCCCCTGAAGCTGTACACGATTTTTATTAGGATCCAGAACCAGATAATCATTGCCAAGTCCCTGATATTTCACCATTGTAATGCAGCCTGCCATCTTAAAACCCTCCATTGAATCTTATGTTCACCTTTATTCTGTTATTATTATATCTGATATTTTTTTCTATGTATATAGGATAAAATGCCTGTTACATTGCAAAAACTGCTTTTATATTTCTGACCCCATACTCCTGTCAGTGCGATTGCTGCTTACGATCTTCACAGTAACTCAGTCTGCTCCTCATCTGTTTTTTGTTCTTGCAGTCATTCTTCATCTGCGATAAACTGACTGTAAATAACACCAGGAGCTGAAATACATGAAAACATCTTCATACCATCCGGATACCCTTCCCGTTTCCCGGGACTCAGAGCAGGAAAACAATTATTCCATACCTGTCCAGAAAGAAAAAACAGGATATTTAAAAGAGGATTTCCGGTTGTTTCATATTAAAGATCAAACTGAAAAAGAATATTTTTACCATTATCATGATTTTCATAAAATCATTGTTTTTCTCTCCGGAAAAGTCACCTATCATATAGAAGGAAAGGCATATCATCTGAAGCCCTGGGATATTATCCTTGTAAGCCGGGGGGCTATTCATATGCCTGAAATTGATTTTTCCGTTCCCTATGAACGTTTTATCCTGTGGATCAGAAACGATCTTCAGACATCCGAACTGAATACCTGCTTTCAGAAAGCAAATGACCGCAGCTTCAGCCTGATCCGTCTGGACACCCGGCTTATGGAGCAGATAAAATCCATTCTCTATGAACTGGAAACTGCGATCTCCGGCACTCAATTCGGAGATCAGCTTCTGAAACAGGCTCTTTTCACTGAGTTCATGGTTCATGTAAACCGTATTTTTCTGCAAAAACAGTACATTACTGATCAGAGATCCTATTCCTCTGATTCCCATGTGGAACAGCTTGTGGCATATATCAACCAGAATCTTGAGCAGGATCTTTCCATTGACGCTCTGGCAGCCCGGTTCTTTTTCAGCAAATATCATATGATGCGGAAATTCAAAGAAGAAACCGGCTGCACCATCCACAGCTATGTTACAAGCAAACGGCTTCTCCTTGCCCGTTCCCTCATCGCCCGGGGAACACCTGTTATGAAAGCCGCTCTTCAGAGCGGCTTCAGGGATTACACCACTTTTTCCCGGGCCTATAAAAAGCAGTTCCGCCAGCCTCCTGCCCGGAATCAGTAGCCTATAACAGCTTGCGTGAAATAGCCTGGGAAGTTGCATCTCTTGCTGCTGAATTTTCATCTGTATTCTGGCTGCAGTATGCATTAAATAAGCAGTCGATCAAAAACATCTGACCGATTTTTGTCGCTATGGAGCCGGACTGCAGAGGATTTTCATTATAGCCGCAGATAAGAGAAACGTTTGCATAACTGGCAGCCAGTGATTTACGAAAATGCGTAATAAGAACAATGGGAATATGGCGTTCTTTTGCCAGATCCAGTACTTCCTGCATATCTCTGGTAGAACCGGAATAAGAGAAAAACAAAATCACATCTCCGGGAGTGAGAAGCGCAGTCGCAATGGTCTGCATATGGGAATCCTCAATATGAATAAACTTTGGAGTTACTGTTGCAAACAGCGCCCAGGCTTCCTTTGCAGTTACCATACTTCCCCCCTGTCCAAAACAATACACATGTCTTGCCTGCACAAGCAGATCCACTGCCAGTTTCAGAGAAAGAGTATCCAGTTGAAAAATCGTCTCATTAATAGACGAAAGATAAGAGTCTCTCAGGTTACGGCACATCTTTTCCAGAGACCCACTGTCGCTGACAGCCAGAAGCGCATCCTCAGAATCAGCGGCCGTATTCGCCCGTTCTGATTTTGCAAGAGCCAGTTTCAGCTCATGATATCCATTTAATCCCAGCATACGGCAAAACCGGGTAATAGTCGCTTCCGATACACCGGAATTTTCAGCCAGCGATGTAATAGATAAATATTGAGTTTCTGCAGTATTAGACAAAATATAATTTGCCAGCTTCTTTCCGGAACGGGTCATAGAATTATACTGTTCTGTCATTGCGTCTAAAATAGAATCCGTCATGAGTCTGCCTCCTGATTTCTTTATAATAAATCTCCAAAACCTTAATTTCCTAACAAAAAGTATAATATAAATTATTTTCCTCCGCAACTGATAAAGAAAAGTATTTTCAGAAATCATAAAATTAATTATAATATTAATAAAACAATATTATTGGAGGGTATGACTATGAAAAAACATGTAGTTTGTTTTGGTGATTCCAACACTCACGGCTATTGTGCCAAAACCGGAGGACGATTTGATGAAAACCAGCGCTGGACCTGTCTTCTGCAAAAAAAGCTGGGAGACCAGTAGCTGATCCTGGAAGAAGGTTTAAGCGGCCGTACTACCACCTTTGACGATCCGATCCACGAGGCGCTCAGCGGTCTGGACTATATTTATCCATGCCTTATGAGCCATGAGCCTGTAGATCTGCTGATCATTATGCTTGGTACAAATGATACCAAAGAACGTTTCGGCGCTTCTGCCGAATGTATTGCGCTTGGCCTGAAGCGTCTGATCTCCAAAGCAGTTTCCACAACTGACTGCTGGAAAAACGGCAGGCCTTCTATCCTCATTGTAACGCCTCAGAATATTGACAAACGCTATGAAACTTCCGAGGTAGGAGGAACCATGGGAAAAGGCTGCGCAGAAAAATCTCAGAAGCTTGCGGAAGAATACAAAAAGATCGCAGATTTGACGGGCTGTGCATATCTGGATGCAAACCAGGTGGTTACTGCTGAACCAAATAATGTAGATTTCATGCACCTTACAGAGGAAGGGCACCGACAGCTTGCAGAAGCTCTTTCAGAGATCATCCCTGAAATTTTGTCCTGTGATACTACGCTGTAAATGAAAATTTTTAATTTTTTTATGGAAAATGAAAATTTTTATAATAGTTTTCGCAATATCTATTGATAAAATGACGAAAGCGACTTATATTTTTATTATCAATTTATTAATGATTACCAAGACAGGTAGTCATCCAAATAAGAAGGAGGGTACAATATGACGTATCGAAAAATCTTGGCGCTTTCATTGGCATGCACATTGGCATTCCCTGTAACTGCATTTGCTGCTAAGGATGAAAAAGCTGACAAAGCGACTGACATTACCTTATGGACCTACCCAATCGGAAGCTGGGGCGATGCCGCAACAGTAGACAGTCTGATCGCCAGCTTTAATGAGGCGCATCCTGAGCTCAACGTGACAGTAGAGTATCTGGACTACACAAACGGAGATGACCAGATCAACACTGCAATTGAAGGCGGACAGGCACCGGATATTGTTCTGGAAGGACCGGAACGTCTGGTTGCAAACTGGGGTGCAAAAGGATTAATGGTAGACCTTGCTGATCTCTGGACTGATGAAGCCAAAGAAGCTATTTATCCGTCTGTTGAGGCTGCATGCAAAAGCAATGACGGCATATATTATGAGTATCCTCTCTGTATGACTGCTCATACCATGGCAATCAATAAAGACGTTTTTGAAGCTGCAGACGCTATGCAGTATATTGACGAAGAAACCCGCACCTGGACTACAGAGGACTTCAAAAAAGCAGTTCAGGCAGTTTATGACTCCGACCAGGAAAACGTAGGCGCAGTTTACTGTGCAGGTCAGGGCGGCGACCAGGGAACCCGCGCACTGGTAAACAACCTTTACGGCGGTACCTTTACCAATCCGGAGCACACCGAATACACAGCAAACAGCGAAGAAAACATTAAAGCTCTTGAGCTTCTTTCCGGTATGGACGGAATCAACTTCGACGCTTCTCTCCAGGGCGCAGATGAGATCAACCTTTTCTGCAACGGAACACTTGCAATGGCATTCTGCTGGAACGTAGCTCAGGAAAAGAACAATCTTGAAAACATCGCATTTGATGTTCTTCCAATGGCATTCCCTACAGAAAGCGGCGAGCCTCAGCTCTGCGGCGGTATCTGGGGATTCGGTATCTTTGATAACGGCGATGAGGCCAAGATCGAAGCTTCCAAAACCTTTATCGACTTTATGGCAAACGATGAAAAACAGGTAGTAGAAAGTGTTAAAGCTTCCAGCTACTGGCCGGTAAAAGATATCGGAAACATTTACGAAGACGATGAACTGATGACTGAATATTCTACTTTCGTTGATTACATGGGCGATTATTACCAGGTAGTAGGCGGATGGGCAGAGGCCCGTACCGCATGGTGGAACATGCTTCAGCAGATTGGTTCCGGCACAGATGTTAAGACAGCAGTTGAAGAATTTACTACAACCGCAAATGCAGCAGTAGCTCAGTAATATAACCGAAACTGCAACTGCATATTTGCAAAATGAGAACTCGGGCGCCCTTCCTGCGTTTGCGCGGGAGGGGCGTTTTGTCTCTGTAGGAGTAATAGAAAGGGGGATTTCTCTTGGCAGCAAGTAAGAAAAAAAACGGAGTAAGCAGTAAAGCGCTTACCCGTAGAGAAACCATCGCAGGATATGCGTTTATGCTTCCAAGTCTTGTATTTTTTCTGGGATTTGTCATCTATCCGATGTTCCAGTGTATTATAACCAGCTTCTTTGATTCTACCATGAACCGTGAGGATATCTTTGTAGGCCTTGCCAATTACAAGGAACTGTTTACGGATCCTGTTTTCCTGGGCGCATTAAAAAATACATTTATTATTGTGATTGTATCCGTACCTGTAACCTGTATCTTTTCCCTGTGGGTAGGCTCAGTGCTGAACAATATGACAGGCCCGCTGTGCTCCCTGTTCCGCTGCGTATTCTATCTTCCGGTTGTTACCGGTTCTGTAGCTGTTACTGTTGTGTGGAAATGGATGTTCAATAATTATTACGGTATTTTCAATTATCTCGGCAAATCCACCGGTCTTCTTGAAAAAAATATCAACTGGCTGGGTGATGAAAAATATGCTCTTGGCTGTATCATTCTTATTTTGATCACCACTTCTGTAGGACAGCCTATCGTACTTTATGTATCTGCTCTGAATAATGTGGATCAGTCTCTTGTAGAAGCGGCACAGGTAGACGGCGCAAATCATCTTCAGGTATTCTGGAAGATCAAATGGGCTCAGATCAAACCCACTACTCTTTACATACTGGTTATCACTACCATTAACAGCTTCCAGTGCTTTGCCCTGATCCAGCTTCTTACCAGCGGCGGACCAAACCACAGCACAGACACGATCATGTATTACATTTATCACACTGCATTTAAGCTGTACCGCTACGGATACGGAAACGCAATGGGCGTTGTTCTTGCCATTATTATTGCGGTTCTCTCTGCAATACAGTTTAAAGTAACCAGTGAAAAGTAAGGAGGGGAAGCTATGAAAACAAAATTTACAAAGACAAAATTATATAAAATCCTGGCTTACCTGACTATCATTATTCTGGCTATCGGATTTACATTCCCGCTTTACTGGATCATTACCGGCTCCTTTAAAACGCCCCAGGCGATCAATGCCACAACACCACAGTGGTTTCCGCAGGAATGGACTCTGGCAAACTACGAAAAGCTTTTCAGCAGACAGGTAGCCCCATTATGGGAAATCCACGTTCCATTTACGGATATTGTATTTGCAGGACCTGAAGTTCCGGCTGCAATCCGCTGGATGGGAAATACTATCTTTATGGCAGTAGTTGCCATGCTGCTGACCTGTATCACGGCAGCTATGGCCGGCTATGCCCTGGCAAAAAAACGCTTTGTGGGACGTACCATTATTTTTACACTGATCGTATGCGCAATGGCGCTTCCGAAACAGGTTATCCTGATTCCGCTGATCCGTGAAATGTCGTCGCTGAATCTGTATAATACACTGTGGGCAACGATCTTCCCTATTGTGGGCTGGCCCTTTGGCGTATTCCTGATCAAGCAGTTCGCTGAAGGCATTCCGGGAGAGATGATGGAGGCGGCCCGTATCGACGGCGCAAGTGAATGGAGAACCTTTGCAGATGTGGCTCTTCCAATGATCAAACCAGGTATCGGAGCTCTTGCGATCTTTACCTTTATTAATTCCTGGGACGATTACTTTATGCAGTTGATCATGCTGAGCAGCACCAGCAATCTTACCATTTCCCTTGGTATTGCCAAACTGCAGGCAGAAAACTCTACGGACTTCGGTCTGATCATGGCCGGCGCAGCTCTGGCAGCAATTCCGATCATTGTTGTATTCCTGGCATTCCAGAAATACTTTACAAAAGGAATTACCATGGGCGCTGTAAAAGGCTGATATAAAAAAGGAGGACAATATGAGAGACTTAGAAAAATACAGAGGAATTATTCCGGCATTTTATGCCTGCTACGAGGATGACGGAAGTGTCAGCGCAGAAAGAACACAGGCTCTTACCCAACACCTGATCGACAAAAATGTAAAAGGCGTTTATGTATGCGGTTCCTCCGGAGAGTGTATCTATCAGAGCAAAGAGGAACGCAAGCTCATTCTGGAAAATGTGATGAAGATTGCAAAAGGCAAAATTACCGTAATCGCCCATGTAGCCTGCAACAATACGGCAGACAGCCAGGAGCTTGCAGCTCACGCAGAAAGCCTTGGAGTTGATGCCATCGCTTCTATCCCGCCTATTTATTTCCATCTTCCGGATCATGCGATCGCGCAGTACTGGAATGATATCAGCAGCGCAGCTCCAAATACAGACTTTATTATTTACAATATCCCGCAGCTTGCAGGTGTGGCGCTGAGCATCCCACTTTATAAAGAAATGCTGAAAAATCCAAATGTGATCGGTGTAAAAAATTCTTCTATGCCGGTACAGGATATCCAGATGTTCAAGGATGTAAAAGGAGACGACTCTGTTGTATTCAACGGTCCGGATGAACAGTTCATTTCCGGACGTCTCATCGGCGCAGACGGCGGGATCGGCGGTACCTATGCCGTTATGCCTGAGCTGTTCCTTGCAGCAGACGCGGCTTTAAAAGCCGGCAATATTGCACGGGCCAAAGAGATCCAGTATAAAATTGACCGCATCATCTATGCAATGTGCTCCTGTCACGGCAACCTGTATGCAGTCATGAAGGAAATCCTTAAAATGAACGAGCTGAATATCGGAGGCGTACGCAAACCGCTGGCGTCCATCATTCCTGAAGACATGCCGCAGATTGAAAAGTGCAGAGAAATGATAAGCACTGCAATCGCCCGGTTATAAAAATATTTAATTCCTGCAAAAACACCGTATACCGGGCATATTTTTACCTGGTATACGGTGTTTTTTCTGACAGCCTCTGCGGTCTGACGCTGTTTACTCTTATATTGGCAGTCATCCCCCGGCTGGCCGGCTTCTCAGTACTGCATATCATCTTATCTGGCTGTTTTTCTCATGGCCTGATATCCGATCATTACTGTCCATACATAAGCGCAGGTTTTAGGAATCATCAGCATTCCAACTGCCGGTACGGTATCTGCCCACAGAACGACAGGAATATAAAATCCAAAGCTCAGCACAATGGTAAGCCACATCCAGCGGAAATCTCTGTCCTTGTGCTCTTTCGCACTTCTGTAAAACAAAACGATCACGATCAGTCCCAGAATGGCAAACGGAATGTTTCTGTAGATTCCCCAGGACAGAGGCGCATCAGCGCTTGTCCAGGCATTCTGCGGAAACAGGCAGAGAATAATACGAAGAGCTGCCATCAGATATACAGCTATTGTAATTTCTTTTTTTCCTTCAATCTTATAGCGGGTTCTCCATACATAATAGAGCAGAATATAAAACACTGTCATTGTAATCGAGGTAATAAATTTACCGATGCCAAGAGCCGCTGTATAATTTTCCAGCCCTGTTGTACATAATGCGTATGCCCGGGGAACCAGATGAAAAGCATCTCCGCACCCCAGAGTGACTGCCATAATTCCAAACAGACGATACTGCCTGTCCCCTTTGCTTTGTCTGATCATTTTGATTCCTACGGTAATAACCAGAACAAGATAAACCACGTCAAATAAAGTTTCGCCAAAAGCCTGCATAATATTTGTCTCCTTTTCTATGATTTAACAGCATCTCTGCGCTGTTTTTTTCTGTAAGCTGATCTCTCTGAAATAATTTCTGCCAAAAAGAATCCCTGCCAGTAAAAGTGATGCGCCAAGTCCGGAATAAAATACTGCAATGAATATCTCCGGTCCAAGGCCGGACTCTCTGATATAGATTCCTCCTGTCATCATAACCGCCATGATCACAAAAGATTTCACATCAAAGAATTTCAGGAAAAACTGCTTTTCTTCCTCGTATGTCCGTATTCTCTGTGTATGCTTTTTTACCAGCTTTCCAAAAATAAAATACTGAAAAACAGAAAACACCGCAACAGAAAGAATGATGTTTCCCACTGTAACGTATGCAGGATATGCCAGCAGTCCTATACGCAGAATGTTGATCCCTGCAATTCCCCATACCAGACACGCGATCATAAGTAAGCTGTTCTTTTTTACTTTGAGCATTTATCTGCCTCCTTTCTGAACATTGTTCATTTTTGTTCCCAAATAAGGTGCAGAAAAGTCTGCTTCTGCAATCTGTTCTGCACACAGTTATCAGTAAATCAGTCTTCTGACCATTTCCAGAATAGAACTGCTGTCATATTTTTTCTGCAGCATGTTGGCAAGAATCAGAGAAAATACAAGCTCTGCCAGCATTTCCCTGGTAAAGCTTTCATCAAAGGCATCCTTACGGATCTTTTTGTCCTGAGACATCACCATACAAAAGCCCCTGCGCATATGTTCCCAGGACTGCGCCATTAACTGCTGCCCTCCTGTCTTTTCTCCTGCCTCAAAGCCTACGGAGTGCAGAGCAAAAAATCCAGGATATTTCTGTTCTCCTTTTTCCAGACTGTCAAATACCCACTGAATACATTCGGTAAAGCTGTCAAAGGCATTCCCATCTGAAAAATGAAAAATGTCACACCAGATACTTTCTACCGCAGCTGCCATCAAATCTGCTTTTGAATTAAAATAATTATAAATAGAACCTACTGAAACGCCACATGCTCCGGCAACGCTTCTGATATTCAATGCAGACCATCCCTTTTCCCGGATCAGCTGTCTGCTGGCTTCAAGAATTGCTGTCCTGGAAGTAACAACTGTATTCATTATATACGTCTCCTGTTTCCCTGATCATACATTTAAAACTGTTTCCAATATGAACATTGTTCATTATAATATTCTGTTCTCTTTTTGTCAAGATTTATTTTCAGGATTACGGCTCCTTTGCCGCATTAACTGCATTTGAATTATGCCATTGTCCGATCAGTCTTTTTTCTCCGGTCTGTGTATCCAGCTCCCACAGCTCCGTATTGTCCGGCATTAGTTCCGGCCGAAACCGCATAAGACAGATTTTATCCCCCAGCTCATAGAAGCCGCCGCCCATATACAGGTGAAATTCTCCCAGGTCATAGCTGGTTTCCTCACCTGTACGTAAATCTTTTCGATACAGCGTTGTATACCCATTGCTTTCCTGTTTGTAATAAAGTCCGGTTCCGCTGACAATGCTTTTTGCCTGCTGATTTCTCAGCAGTATCTCTGTCTCACCGGTCTCAACATCAAAGGAACAGGTTGTATATAAAGAATCCTCCCCCTGTACCATATAATAAAGCTTATGATCCAAAGCCCCCAGCCGAAGCCCGTTTACCCCTGACATTGACCTGATATTTTTATATCCGGGCTCCGAGCAATACCATATCCCGTCTTCCAGAGATGTGGAAAACCAGAAGTTTTCATTTCCCGCTCTGAATCTGTATGGCGGAGCCTCCTGATTTTCCCCTGTGTCCAGATTGATCCTGCGGCTTTTTTGCTCTCCCTTTTCATCTGAAGCAGTATAGTAGATAAATCCCTCATCAATGCACAGAAGCGAGGAAGGATGCGCATTTTCTGCCAGAACCTCCTGTCCGGAACCGTCCGGCTCCATCCGTATGATCTCAGCAGGTTCATTCTCTTCCCCGTTATTTTTTCTCCAGTAAACCTTTCCCTCATATACGGCAATGGCATCCATATAATTTCCTGACAGAGATGTATATCCCTCTGCATCTACATTATATACAGTATAAATATGACCATTACTTTCCCACATTCTTGACGAATACAGCATCTGATCCTGAGCCTGCTCCTGCACATTTTCTGATGCTTCTGCCATTGTGAAGCAGCTCATACTTCCTGCCAGACACAGGGCTGCCAGCCCCACTGCACATAGCTTTTTCATTTTCTTCATCTTTTATCTCCATGAAAATCTCTGTAATCTGCGGACTATAAATAAGCAAATTTCTAATTTTGCACAATAACCACCGCAATATACGGGCATAAAAAATAAAAACAAATTCCCACGCTGCCAGATACTCTTTACAGTTCTCAGACAACGTGGGAATCTTTTTCTTTTTCATTCGCACCGAACAATTTTATTTTAGCAGCTTTTTACCTGTTTTCAAGGTGTGGCAGTATTTGTGGGTGGATTATTTTTCTTTATACTGCATTGGACACTTATAACCCGGAACTTACAGAAATCAGCTTGCGTAAAATCTGTTGGAAAAAATGGGACTCCGCCCCGGCCCGGACTGTTTCCCCCTTTTTTAATTCAATATACGGTTCTTCTTTATCTTTTTCAATATGAGGCACAAACTGTAGACAGAATTTTCTCTTATATACTTCAGCATTTGGCTTAAAATACCCCAAATCGAATTATACCATAGGCACAGATCTGTAAAACTTTATTACATAAGTCATATTCTCTTTGCCAAAACCTCGAAAGAATGTCATAATAATAACATCTGGTATCAATAAAATACTTCATTTATACACCCAAAGGAGGAACCTATATGGAATTTCAAAAATTAATTGAAAAAAGAAGAAGTGTCCGTAAATACAGTGCAGGGCATACCATTCCCAAAGAAGATATCCTGGAAATGATCCGGGCCGCCCAGGAAGCTCCATCCTGGAAAAACTCTCAGACAGGCCGTTACTACTGTCTTTTGTCCGAAGAAATGACCCAACAGTTCCGTACAGACTGCCTTCCTTCCGGCAATGCCCTGAAATCCGAAAATGCAGCCCTTATTGTCACAACTTTTGTGCACAACCGCTCCGGCTTCAAACAGGATGGAACGGCTGACAACGAACTTGGAAACGGCTGGGGCTGTTATGATCTTGGACTTCAGAACGCAAACCTTGTCCTCAAAGCAGAAGAACTGGGCTATGGCACACTGATCATCGGAATACGAGATGCACAGAAAATAAGAGAAGTCCTTTCTGTTCCGAAAGAAGAAACCATTGTTTCTGTAATTGCCGTAGGTATACCGGCTGAAGAGCCCAACCGTCCCAAACGTAAAGACACAGAGGACATCGTGCGATTTTTTTAAGTTTTTATCTGGTTTATACTACAAAATGCGGAAATTTCCGCTTCATGCTTTCTGCAGAAACTGTCTGACAGCTTTTGCTACTCCGTCCTCTTCATTGGATGCTGTAACAAAAGCTGCAGCTTTTTTGCAGGCTTCTGTAGCATTCCCCACAGCAACTCCATATTTTACCGCTTCCAGCATACTGCAGTCATTATCTGCATCTCCAAAGGCTATTGCTTCATCCGGGGATATCCCCAGAAGTCTCATAAGATATAGAAGCGTATTTCCCTTTCCTGCGTTTTTATGTCCAATTTCCACCATATGAGGAACAGACGAGGTTATATATGCATCAGAAAGCGAGTCTCTTAACTGTTTTTCCAATGTGCATTTGCCGGCCCTGTCCCCACAGATAAATGCCATACTGTCCAGTTCCGTTCTGTGTTCCATGGCAAACGCTTTTATATCTTTTACCGGTATTCTTGTTTTCCTTACATACTTTGCCCCATATTCTGTGGCCCCATATTTTTCCGGAAACCTCACATAAGCTTCTTCCGAATAAGGGATTCCATCCACAAAAAGCTCTATAGCGGTATTTTCCGGTACCTGAATATCCAATGCTTCCTCAACCGTCTGTCCGTTCAGCAGACACTGATAAATCCTCTTATTCTCCAGGCCAGAATAAATGGCGCCTCCATTGGATGTGATCACATACCGGATACCCGGATAATTCCGGATCCGTTCAGGTATTGCCCTGAAGGATCTCCCTGTAGCCGGTATCACATATATTCCCTTTTTTACAGCCATATCAAGAATCTGCACAGTTGTCTGTGACAGCTCTTTGCTGTCTGTAAGCAGTGTTCCGTCTAAATCACTGGCAATCAACTTTATCACAGCTTTTACCTCCCGTTTCTGATTATATAAAATATATCCCGGTTTTTCCATGCGGAAACAAATTTTTCTTTTCCATCGCTGCAAGAATATGTTACAATATCTTTCATAACAGTATGTAGCAAACAGTAGGAGGCATTTATGAAATTTATTTATCCTGCGGTATTCCGCAAAACGGAAAACGGAACCTATCATGGATTTTTCCCGGATCTGGAATGCTGCTATGCTGACGGTGACACCCTGGACGATGCCATTGACAATGCAAATGAAGCAGCTTATAACTGGATCTCTCTGGAGCTTTCTGAGGATGACTGTAATCTTCCATCTGTTTCTGATAAAGAGGATATGGAGCTTCAGGAGGGAGATATTGTACGGAATATTTCTGTAAATATTCGGTTTTACGAAGGCTGGGACGAATAATCGCCCCAGCCTTTTTGTTTACATCCCACATATATAATTATAAAATCCCAAAATCTTATAATAACCTGCAACTGCACCTTGATCAGCAATGCCAGCGCATTGCGCTGCATGAACTGCTGCCTTTCCAAATACAGGAACCATACTCTTGGTTGATTCTGTTCCTTCTTTTGCTGCATTAAGTGCAACTGCCACAACTTCACTCAGAGAAGCCTCCGGATTCTTTTCTGTCAACTCTTTTGCTGCCTGAGCTGCTGGAAATACAGAATCATAAATTGTGCGCTGACCTGTCTGACACTTGCCCCTTTTTTGTATTCCGGCTGCAAATCCAACAAGATATGCTGCCAGTCCCATCCCATCTATTTCTGTCTTTCCCTTTAAATTTTTTCCACCTTCCATAACACCACTGGACATAAGAAATCCCATGGTAGAGGGAACAAGATTTGCCATCTTCATTCCCGATTTCATAAGAAGTTTCCCTATATCTCCGCCAGCTCCATCCATTTCATTGCGTATTAACTCCGGAAGAGAACCATATCCCTTACTCATGGTAAGCCCCAGGTCTCCATCCCCCAGGCGAGCATCCATATCACATAATTCCTCTTTTTTCTCTGTAAAAAGCTCGCCCACAGAAGTAAACAGATCCGGCAGCTGATTAAATGCAATTCTGTCCATATGAAACCTCCTCAAGACTCTAATTATTTCTGGCAGATAAACGGTGTGTTTACCGGATAATCCATATAATGTTTCATTTCATCATTCATTTTACATATGGAAATAGATGCACCTGCCATTTCCATAGATGTTGCATATTCACCTACAACAGTTTTGTAAATATGAATTCCTTTAGATGTAAGAATTTCATTTACATCATTGCTAAGTATATATAATTCCTCAACTGAAGTCGCACCAAGTCCATTAATAAGAACAGAAACTTCATCTCCTTCTGTCAAAGGCATATCACCAAGAAGCGTGTTTAAAGATTCCTCGGCAATCTCACGGGATGTTTTTAACGGACCATTCCATACACCAGGTTCCCCATGAATTCCCATTCCCATTGCCATTTCATTTTCCTTCAATTCAAAATTCGCATGCCCTACTTCCGGAATAATACACGGAGTAAGCGCAAATCCAACTGTACGTGTATTGTCTTTTGCCAGTTGCGCTGCAGCCATTACTTCTTCAAGTGTTCCACCTTCATCCGCTTTTGCCCCAGCTGCCTTAAACATAAAATAAATTCCAGCCACACCTCTGCGCGTATCTGGGTCCGCATGTGAATTTACATCATCAGCTCCAACAATACTTTTGCATTCAATATCATCCATATCGCAAAGATCTGATGCCATATCAAAGGTCATAATATCTCCGGTATAATTACCATAAAGGAAAAGAACTCCTGCTCCTGCATGAACCTCTTTTGCAATCTTATAAATCTGTTCTGGTGACGGAGACTGAAATACACCGCCTACGCCACAACCATCAATAAGTCCCTCTCCTACATAACCAAGAAACAGCGGAAGGTGTCCTGAGCCTCCACCAGTAATAATAGCGACTTTTCCATCTTTTTTGTGAGCAATGCAGTAACTTCTAAGATCATCTTCCGCACATTTTACCTGATCCGGATGAGCCGCATAAATCCCTTTAAGCATATCATCTACATAAGTCTCCGGCGCATTAATAATTTTTTTCATGTTCTACCTCCTTGTAATCTTTTTGTACTTATTGAATAATTTTATTAATTATTTTTAATTTAATATATTTATTTTAACTATATTTTAATCACTTTTGTTTGTTTTGTCAATTAATTTGTCCGTTTTTGTTGTTTTGATTCCGTATCAATTATGTATTTTGTATAAGTTATTCTCTTTATATAGTTTATAGAAAAAATTTCGCTTGTCAGCTCTAAACTCATTAAAATATCTCTAATATTCGAACTTCTTCAATATCCGGTTCTTATATTTGATTTTTCACTTAAACCATGATATCTTAAATTAAAACAAAGATGCTTAAATATATGAAAGGAGTCTTTTTGCTGTGTTAGCAATCACCCGTAAACAAGCCATCAAAAAACTGCTTCAGGAGCAAAAAAGTGTCACTATTTCCGATCTGTCCGCACGTCTGAATGTTACCAAGGAAACTATTCGACGCGACCTTCGCGCAATGGAAAAAAATCAGGAGCTTATACGTACTCATGGAGGAGCATACATACTGGAAGGAGTCCAGAATGATCTTGATGTTACAACCAGACAGACATTGCGTATCCCTGAAAAAGAAATCATTGCCCAAAAATGTGATACCCTGATTCAGCCTAGCGATATTATTTTTCTTGATTCATCTACTACTTCCTGGTACATCGCACGAAAAATTGTCAATCGGAAATTAACCGTTGTTACAACCTCCCTGGAAATTGCCAATATTCTTTCACGTTCTTCCACCGTACATCTATTTCTTACCGGAGGCGAATTCTCTTCAAGAACCAAAGGTTTCACCGGAAACGGTACTGTTCGTTCTCTTCAACAGTACTTTTTTGACAAAGCATTTGTTTCCTGCAGAAGTGTATGCAGAGAATTCGGCGTTACAGATATCAACGAAGATTCCGCCATGCTTTATAAAATTGCACTTCAGCACGCTCACCAGAAATTTCTCGTGGTAGATCATACAAAACTGGATAAGACTTCTTTTTCTGCAGTTATTCCTCTGGAAAAAATGGACGCCATTATTACAGACTGTGAGTTTTCTCCGGAATGGAAAGAATGGCTTACCAAAAATTCTGTACAATATTATTAACAATAAAAGGGCGATTGTTGTCGCCCTTTTATTGTTTATTTTTTATCTACATATTTTTCAACCGGTTTAATCCCCATAGCTTCAAATGATTCTTTAAACGGTGCGTACGCAATTCCCTTTTCTGTAATGATTCCTGTAACTAAACTATGATCTGTCACATCAAAAGCAGGATTCACTACTCCTACTCCTTCCGGTGCCATACGCTCTTCATACCACATCTCTGTAACCTCTTCGCCTTTTCTCTGCTCAATATGAATCTCATCTCCGGATTCCAGGGTCATATCAATCGTAGAAGAAGGAGCACATACATAAAACGGAATTCCATAATGTTTTGCAATAATTGCCACACCACTGGTTCCAATCTTATTTGCAAAATCACCATTTGCCGCCACGCGGTCACATCCCACAAATATAATGCCAACTTTTCCCTCTTTCATTGTATACGACGCCATGTTATCACACTGCACATAAGTATCAATTCCTGCTGCGTGCATTTCATATGCGCTTAAACGAGCGCCCTGCAGAAGAGGTCTTGTTTCATCACAGTATACATGCATATCGTTCTTAGGATCCCATCCATGTTCCAGTGCAATATACATAGGAGCAAGTGCTGTACCATACTTTGCAGTTGCCAGCGTTCCGGCATTGCAGTGTGTCATAATTCCCACACCTTTTCCAAGCTCATCTAACAGTTTAAATCCATATTCCCCAATATTGCGGCTGATCTGAATGTCCTCCTGGCGAATTGCATCAGCTTCTTCCATCAAACGCACTTTTAATTCCGGTATGCTCATGTTATGAATTTCATTCAACATAACATCATGCATACGATTTAAAGCCCAGGACAAATTCACGGCTGTAGGGCGCGAAGAGTTAATATACTCCATCATCTCCGTACATTTTCTTACAAACTCCTGCTTATCTTCTGTTTCAATCTGATCTGCCAATATATAATAAGCATAACCTCCTGTCACACCAATAGCCGGAGCGCCACGTACCCTAAGAGAATAAATTGCTTCCCAAATATCTCCTGCTTTCTTAATACTTAAATATTTACACTGGTTAGGAAGAAGAGTCTGATCAAGAATAACTATTTCTTTTTTATCCTCTGACAGTCGGACCGTATCCAGATTTAAAGCATTTTCCATAACTGTATTCTCCTTTCATAATTGCAATATCATATCTGTTATTCATCTATTGCAGCAATAGCATCCTTTAAGGTATTAAGGAAACACTTTCCGCATTTTTTAGCCTCTCGATTTTTAATAAAATCAATCGCTGCAGTAATACAGATTTTCTCTGCCCGGGCACGTTTTTCTTTGTTCTCAATACTGGTGATATCTTTTACATTTGCCATACCAACAATACGCCGAATCAGTTCCAGTCCGGTAACTGCAGAAGTATCAGCCAGAATAGTGTCCAGATAATAGTTTTTATACATCTCATTTTTACACATGGTATCTGTTACATGTTCCTCGTAATAAGCACGAAGTTTCTTCATAGTCAGATCTACAACATCTACAATAACTTCTTCTACCCATGCACAGAACTCTGAATTGCCATATACATCTCCATTTGCCCATGCAAAAATCATATTGGCAATAACATTTCCAATATCATATCCCATAGGTCCATAGAAGCAGAATTCAGGGTCAAATACCATAGTACTGTCTTCATTAATAAAGATAGAACCTGTATGTAAATCTCCATGAATCAGAGACTGCGCCCTTGTCATAAAATCCATTTTCAGTTTTGCTACTTCACAGTGCAGTTCTTCATCTTCATAAAGTTTTTCTTTCACGAAGTCTGCTATTGGAGCAAACACATTATTTCTGTGCATTTCATCATTATATGGTTCTGTATAAACAAGCGCCTCCGAAATATCACATAACTCGGGATTAATAAACTTTCTCTGTAAATCTTTCTTTTCCTGATGATCCATCACCACATCTGTAGTTCCCATCAGAACCTGGGCCATAAAAGTAGAAATCTGATCTGCAAATTTCGGAAAAATTTTATGCTCCAGCATTGCTGTACGCATAATTTCATGGTCACTCAGATCCTGCATGCCACAGGCACTCATAACAGTATCATAAAAATATATTTCCGGCACATATCCGGGAGCAAGTTTTCCCTGAAGAACCAATATCTCAGACTCAATACGATTGCGGTCTGTATCCAGTTTCATATCCTCGGAAATACGCGCCACACCGCCTGCCTGCTTGATAATAACGCTATGATTCCTGCCATCTGTGACTTTAAAAACATAGTTCAGATTTCCATCTCCAATTTCTTTACATTCCATACTTTCCGCATCCCATTCCATCTGCGGAACCTTCAGTTTTGCGTACTCAATAGCATCTTCTGTAGTCATTAAAAAATATGTATCAAATTTAGACATCTCAAACCCTCCATTTTATTTTTTATCAGTCTTCTTTTACTGTAATGTATGCTGCAACCAGCGCAAGACAGAGAACTGCGCCTTTAACAGCCGGAAGAACATAATAAACAACTCCACACATTGTCAGACCATTCTCAAGAACAGTAATCAAAAGCGCTCCAACAACTGTACCGAGAGCATTTGGCCTTTCCGCTCCACCTACAGAACGTCCGATAAATACTGCCGCCAGAGAACTCATCAAATAACTGTCACATCCGTTAATCTGTGCAGCAGAGTTACGTGAACATACAACAATACCGGCAACTGCAATAAACAGAGCGGCAAACATACCTGCCATAAAACGATATTTTTTTACATTAATACCAGAAAGTTTTGCCGCAGTTTTATTTCCACCCATTGCATAGAGATAACGACCATGTTTTGTCCGTTCCAGAAGAACCCAGCAGATTACCACACACACGATCATGATAATAATGATATACGGAGATTTTCCGATATTCTGAGATCCTTCAGTCCATCCTCCACGAAGCGGGCTTGTATCACCACCACGAAGGTTTGCTACCCATTTCGGAACACCAAGTCCTGCAGAAACAGCGCTTCCGCCTGTAAATGCCAGTCCCAGACCTGCATGTACAAACTGAAGAGCACATGTTGCCAGCATATCCGGAATCTTACATACAAGAATCAAAAACATTGTCAGTAAATACGAAAACATAGTAAACAGGATTGTTACTACAACCGCAAGCCAGAGTGGAAGACCAAACCACAGAAATGACGCGGCAAACACATAAGCACTAAATGTTCCCAACGTTCCGGCTGACATATCAAATCCGTCCGGAGCCATAGATACTGTTGCAGCAAGAGCAAAAATCGTAACAACAGACATCGCACGAAGAATGTTCAGAAGGTTTGCTACAGAGAAAAACGCTGTACCTTTCACAATCGTAAAAATTACAACTGCAACAACTAAAACGATTACCGCTGCCCAGCTCAACAGCATTTTTCCAATATTTTTCATTTTAGCATTTTGAACCATATTATTTTCCTCCCATAATGGATATGTTACTAAAGGCTTCAGCCTGTGTATGCACTGGTTGCTCCTGTGGCATAATGCATGATTTCGTCCTCAGAAGTCTTTGCAGTTTGCAGTTCTGCTGTAATGCGGCCATCAAACATTACATACATACGATCCGTAATAGATAACAGTTCTGAGTTTTCACAGGTTGCATAAATAACACAGTTGCCCTCTTTTGCAATATTATTGATCAATGTAAAAATTTCCTGTTTTGCGCCTACATCCACACCCTTAGTGGGCTCATCAAAAATATAGACATCACAGTCTGCAGCAAGCCATTTTGCAACTGCAACTTTCTGTTGGTTTCCACCGGATAAATAAGCAACCTTCTGCTTGATCGACGGTGTTTTTATACTGAGACTTTTTACATATTCTTCCGCTTTTCTGGCTGCTTTGCGATCGTTCACAAAAGAAAATGTACAAAAATCATCCAGACTGGCTGCTGTTGTATTAAAAGTCACTGTCTCTGCAACCAGTACTCCCTCTTTACGTCGTTCCTCGGGAACAAGTGCAATTCTGTTTTTTACAGCATCTGACGGTGTTTTTATATTCAGCTCTTTTCCATTAAGCTTTATAGTACCTGCAGACTTTTTATAAACTCCGAAAATTGTTTTACACAATTCGGTTTTACCACCACCCACCAGTCCTGCCAGACCGACAATTTCACCTTTCCGTACATACATGGAAATATCCTGAACGCGCCCCTCTCGTTCTGTAAGATGATCGATTTCAAAAGCTTTTTCTCCTATCTCACAAACCTGTTTCGGGAAGTTTTCTTCAAATGAGCGTCCCAGCATTTTATCCACAATCTCTTTTGAAGTTGTCTTGGGCGTAATCGGTGTCGTATCCACAATTTCACCATTTCTCATAACTGTATAAGAATCACAGATCTGCAATACCTCATGAATACGATGTGTAATAAAAATAACTGCAAGATTTTCTGTTTTACGAAGGTGTCTGACTACTCTGAACAGCTCTTCTGTTTCTGTATCAGATAAAGGAGCTGTAGGTTCATCAAGAATCAAAAAATTACAGGCACTCTGCACAGCACGCGCAATTAATACCATCTGTTTTTGTGCCAGTGTCAACGTTCCACACATACGTCGTACATCAATATTTACATTTAAACGTGCAAGAGCTTCTTTTGCATCTTTCCGGATCTTTCCGTAGTTTACAAACTGCTTATGTCCCATATTCATTACAAGGTCATTAAACATAACATTTTCGGCAACAGTAAGTGTTGGAATCAGAGCCATATCAACTTCCTGATATACAATCTGGATTCCAAGTTTTTTAGCTGCCGCCGGATTTCGCAATTCTACAGGATTTCCATTGTAGAGAACCTCTCCTGTATAGTCTGGATTTGAACCGGCAAGAACTTTCATCAATGTAGATTTACCTGCTCCATTTGCCCCCATCAGAGCATGAATCATTCCCGTTTCGATTTCAAAATCTACATTGGAAAGAGCTTTTACACCGGGAAATTCAATAGAGACATTTCTTGTTCCAAGTGTAATCTTATCCATAAATTTCCTCTTTTCCATTTAGTTTTTGCACCCCTGTATCAGATCTCTTAAAATACAGGCGCCGGAACACTGCCCCGGCGCCTCACCTAATCCTGATGTTCTTTTATTCACATATTTATGAGAACAATTCCTTTAAGATGGATCAGTGACCAAGGAGATCAACCATCCAATCACAAGTCGGCATCCAGGAGGTATCGGAATATTCTTCACCGGCAACTTCAGCCAGATTTTCAATATTGATTCCATCTTTTGATGTAACCATTTCCTGAGTGACAATTACAGACGGAATTTCCATCCAGTCACCAGGATCTTCATAATAGCAGGATGCAGCATAAATATCTTCATACTGATCTGCCATTTCCAGTGCGAGAACACGACATGCAAATTCTCCATTGGAGCTCCAGTTTGTAGTAGCACATGCTTTCCAGTTTTTGCCTTCCTGCATAAACTGAATATCCTCATTACAGATATCTACTGATACCATTGGGATATCTGAATTTGCCTCAACCAGTGCCTGATACACGCCCTGTGCATATGCATCATAGCAGCACCAGATTCCATCGATTTCACCTTCACCATACTTAGGTAAGGTTGCAGCTGTTACATCTCTCATAGAAGATGTTGCATTTTGATCATCAATGGGGGCAATTCTCTCAACTGTTTTAATTTTGCCTTCGTCCTCATATGGCTGGTATCCGATCTGGCGCCGGTCAAACGGGCTGTTATATCCTGCTCCCTGCTGAACCTGCAGTATATTTACCGGTTCTCCTGCTTCTACTTTTTCAGGGTACATATCCATAATGCTCTCAACCAGACTGGAAGCAAATCCTGCATCCTGCTGGAAAAACTGTACTACGCCTGGAATTTTAGCAACTTCACCATTTGCATCTTTAAATGGAGTGTCAAAGGTAGCAATTTTCAGATCCGGATACTGTTCTAAAATTCCTGTCAGAAAATCATATGCATATTCCTGACCACCATGAGAAACCATCAGCCCATCATATCCACCCTGTGCACACTGCTCAATAGTCTGCTTCCACGTGTCAGCACTGTCATTACAGAAAAATGTATCTGCCTTCATTCCCAGCTTTTCAGCTGTCTCAGTGAAAGAATCAGACCACATCTGGAAAATTGTAGCCGGAGTCATATACATGATATAAGCAATTTTCTTTCCTGCTACCGGAGATTCTGTTGTCTCTTTGGTCTCATCAGCAGATTCTTCTGTTTTTTCAGCTGATGCATCCTTTTCACTGGCATAAGCAGTTGTAAACGGAACCGCTATCATGGACGCTGCCAGCACCAGAGCCATTATTTTTTTCTTCATTGTGTTACCTCCTTTTTGTTTTTGGTCATTTTGCCATGTTTTTCCGCTTTTGATAGGTTGATTTTATCATATATTACCACAATTGTAAATACGTTATTGTTTGTTTCTGTCCGTTTTTTTCTTTTTGTTACTTTTTCACAGTTTTACATTGTATTTTTAGTAAAATATCACAGTTTTCAAAAACTATCTGTTCAAATTCTCACATTTATAACGTTAAATACCATTTTTACAAACATGTCATTTCTTTTTTTCATAAGAAAAAAGCGGTATTTCATTTGAAATAACCGCTTTTACGCATTTTTTATGTTGTTTTATGTCCGTTTTTGTTTGTTTTCTACAGACATCCTTTTTGAAGAATCGTACAGGCATAAAACTCTGTCTCCGTTGTAGCCACAACTGCATATGCCTTTTTCGCTTTTTTATAAAATTCTTTTCTGGAAATCATCCCACAGGCCTGTGTCCCCCGCTCATCATATTTTGCCACAATATCTCTGAATTCATCCCATACCGGACACTCAAGCTGTGCGTGGATTGGCTCCTTATCCATAATAAGAACAGGTTTTTCTACAAATTCATCTAAAGGCATCAAGGAAAGAATTGCATCCATAAGATCTGTAGCTTTCAAACCATCACATCTTATAAGGATTCCTTTTTTAGACATGGAAGCGGCTGCAAAATTTGCATCTCCTATTACAATGGTATCTCCATGTCCCATTTCTGCGAGGACTTTTAACAAATCCGGGGATAAAATTGGAGGAATATTTCTTAACATTATTGATTTCTCCTTTCTGTTTCGTTTTGCTTTTATCCGTTTCTGTATTTTTATATCCCGAGTGTACTACTTATCTGGAAATTTTTCAAGAAAAATCATTTGTATTATAAAATTCAGAATTTTCCTCTTTTTTATCCATAGATTCTATTGTTAAAAACCCTCTTTTCGTCTCTGTTTTCTTAGCGCATAACGTTTTTGTCCGCCTTCCCACTCTGCCTTCTGAGCTTCTGTTTCCACAAACAGTCCGGGGACCTCAAGCTTATTTCCTTCTTCATCAATTGATACCAGGACTTCATAAGCCCTGTTTATCATCCTGCGCATTCCATCTGGATCCTCCGCGTAGGTATCTATCCGCACTTCCATAGAAGTTTTCCCTACGTAAGTCACTCTTCCTACCAAAACCACCGTATCTCCCAGATAAGCCCCTGCCTTAAAATTCAGATTATCCACACAGGCTGTTGTTACAATACTTCCCGCATGGCGGTGCGCCACAATTCCGGCCACCTCGTCAATCCACTGCATCAGAATACCACCAAACAGCCTTCCGTAACAGTTGATATGCTTTGGCATAATCAGATATGTATTTTCTGTACGGGAATCCTCCATATGCTTTTTAGTCATTATGTGTCCACCACTTTCTTTCAAATTATTCATGCAGCTCCAGCGGCAGTCCGTCCGGATCTTTGAAAAAGGTAAATTTCCCTCCCGAAAACTCATCTACCCGGACAGGTTCTGTCTCAATTCCCTTTTTCCTGAGTTCTGCGGCTGTTTTTTCAATATCTGTAACTGTGAAGGCAAGATGTCTGAGCCCATATGCCTCCGGGAAATTCGGTCTTGCCGGATGGAGCTGATGCTCATGATCTTTTTGTGCCGGAGCAAAAATCTCAAGCTCAACTCCATTCAGGATCAGATCCAGTTTATAATCGCCTCTGTCCTCCCGGAAATTTTCTCTCACAATACGAAATCCAAGCTTATCCACATAAAACTCTTTTGATTTCTGATAATCAGATACAAGCAACGCAATATGATGTACTGCCGTCAATGCCATATTCCTTTTCTCCTTCCGTGTCAGATATTTTTCTTGCAGATATCTTCCAGACAGCATTTATCACAATGAGGTTTCGTCCGGGCAGTACACACGTCTCTTCCATGATAAACAAGTCTGTGACAAAAATCACTGCCCTCCTCCGGAGGAATGATCTTCCATAAGGCCATTTCCACTTTTTTCGGCTCTTTGATATTGTCTACCAGTCCTATTCTGTTGGTCAGGCGGATGCAGTGCGTATCTGTTACAATGGCAGGCTTTCCAAATACATCTCCCATGATCAGATTTGCACTTTTTCTTCCCACCCCCGGAAGCTTCAGCAGTTCTTCGAAAGTTGTGGGAATATTATCCTCATACTGTTCATGGAGGATCCTCATACAGGCACTGATATCTCTTGCCTTACTTTTTCCCAGTCCGCATGGCTTTACGATCGCTTCAATTTCCTCCGGCTCTGCTTTTGCCAGCGCTTCTACATCCGGATATTTTGCATAAAGATCTTCTACCACTACGTTTACTCTGGCATCTGTACACTGCGCTGCAAGGCGTACACTGACCAGAAGCTTCCACGCCTGATCATAATCCAGGGTGCATCCCGCATCGGGATATTCGTCTTTCAGTCTCTGAATTACTTCCAGAGCCCGCTGTTTTTTTGTCATAAATCAAGTTCCTTTCTGCCTGTTTTTATACTGTTTCTTCTGATATGTTCTTCTGATACCGTTATCCCTGATGTTTTTGTGCAAAACTATGTTCTTTTCGGCAAAAGCAGGTATCAGGCTCTCTTTCTTTTTGCACAGAAAAACGGATCGTGTCCCGGAAAACACGCTCTCCGAAAATACACCATCCGTTTTTGTTGTGTTTGTTCTGATTTTATTTTGTACCGAAGATCCGGTCTCCTGCATCTCCCAGACCCGGACAGATATATGCGTTTTCGTTCAGCTCACGATCCACATGGCCTACGTAGATCTGCACGTCAGGATGAGCCTTATGCAGACGCTCCAGGCCTTCCGGAGCTGCGATAATAAACATACATTTGATATTCTTCCCGCCATGCTCTTTGATAAAATCTACTGCAGACACAGCGGAACCGCCGGTTGCAAGCATGGGATCTGTTACTACGATCAGTCTCTGATCAATGGGATCCGGTAATTTGCAGTAATATTCATGAGGTTCATGTGTCTCCGGATCTCTGTACAATCCAATATGTCCGATCTTTGCAGACGGTACCAGAGTTGTGATTCCATTAACCATTCCAAGACCGGCGCGAAGCACAGGCACAACTGCAAGTTTTTTACCTGCGATCATCGGTGTCATACATGTTTCCAGAGGAGTTTCCACCTCCACATCCTCCAGAGGAAGATCTCTCAGCGCCTCAAATCCCATAAGAACTGCGATCTCCTCGATCAGCTTACGAAACTCATTTGTTCCTGTGCTTTTGTCACGGAGCAGAGAAATTTTGTGCTGAATCAGCGGATGCTCCATAATATATACGTTTTCCATGTTGAACCTCCATTAAATTTTATACTGAAAACTTCAGAATTCTTCGGTTTTCACAGCCTTAATACGGCGTTCCGTATGATTCTGAACTATATTATATCCTATTTTCTCTGAAAGTTCTACATGAATCTACACCAATCTTCTTTTTTTAAAAAGGGTGCAGCCTGATAAAAGCTGCACCCTCATATCTACCCGATTATTTTATTTTTTATCCGATCCTGCCCGGAACTTTTTCTCCAACAGAGTGTCGGAATTTTTCCTCTGCAACGCGGATCTCTTCTATGTTCATTACAAAGGCTGCCATCATACAGATTCCGCAGGCACCGATCAGAATACCGGCTGTTGATGCCGGAATTCGAGGTCCTGCAAAAAGAATCAGCGCCACTATGTAGAACACTGCCTTAGTCATGGTATCATACCAGGGAGATTGAGCCTCTTTATCTGCATATAAAATCACTCTCCAGCCAAGGACTGCTGTATAACTTTCTTTAATAAAGAATAATACCAGAAGCATCTTTGCCAGTGAATACTTCGGAATCAGACAGGAAAGGATCACAAACTGACAGACCCGGTCTGCCAGAAGCTCCATAAGTCTTCCTATATCGCTTACCTGTTCCGGTCTCCGTGCAAGCTTCCCGGCCAGTATATCCACAGCTATAATTGCCAGAAGCATCACTGCAAGCAGAGCTTTTTCTCCCATCAGTCTGTACCGCTCAATCAGGGCCATAAATACAAGAGCAAGGGCAAGTCTGCCGACGGTCAGCAGGTTAGACGCTGTACAGATCTGTTTTCTGGTAAGCATCCTCTCAAACTTATGCATATTTTCCGGAATGATCCTGTAAAATATCTGATAACAGATCACATTGAGGATCAGAGCGGTAACTACATCTTCCACACTGTGCTGCTTTAAAAACATAGTGGAAAGAACGATTGATACAGTCAGCACAATATTTCCGGCTGTAAAGATTTTGTTCTGTCTGCATTTTTTGTTATTCAGAAGAGCCACACAACAGGCAACTGCATTAAATACATGAATACTCGGAAAAATATTTGTGGGGGTATCTGTCTGGTACAAAAGCTGCACAGCCTGAATAAAAGGCCCCTCTCCTGTCAGTTCAGGTCTGAGATTCTGGCCATTGGGATACACAAAGGAGATAATAAGAAACAGAGTCATTCCCACACCCAGGGTCGCCATATACTGATAATACTCTTTTTTGCCCGGACTTCCCAATGCAAAATACATGACGCTTCCCAGAACTACAAGAAACCACAGCATATAGGGAATAATAAAGTATTCACAAAACGGAATCAGATCATCCACAAAAGAATGAATCAGATGGGTTTCTGTACTGATTTTTTCCACAAGCATAAAAGAAATCATATAAAAAATACCATATGCCGGAATGATCCATATATGTTTTGACTTCCTCAGATAATCCAAATTATCACCCTTTCCCGCCAGGCGGTCCACCGCCTCAAAACTATTTTCAGCGTATATTCTTCTGTAGATAATAGTATAACGTATTATCTTATTTAATCAATGCCAAATTTGCTGAAATACCCATGTTTTATAAAAAATTCATATTTCATTTTTACTGATTCCCACAGTACTGCTCTGAGACTTTTTCCTCTATACTAAGGTAAACGAACCAGCTTTGGATTATGCTTCAATTCCGGTATTATTTTTTCTGTCATATCTTTTGTGCTGATTCTGAGACTTGAAGTATTGATACAGGGATGACATCCTATATATTCTCCTTTCAGCACGTCCTCGTCGATCAGAAGCTGTACCCGGTTATCTCTGTCGTTCATCAGCCCCAGAATACTGGCTGAACCCGGCGTAATATCCAGAAACTGTTCCATATATTCAGGCTTTGCAAAAGAAAGCCTTGAGGAATTGATCTGAGCTGAAAGATCCTTTGTTTTGAACTTTTTATCCCCGGGCATCAGCAGAAGATAAAAGTCTGTTTCCTGTCTGTTGCACAAAAAAAGATTTTTACAGATTACAGCGCCCAGTATTTTATCAACCTCCTCACAGGCCTCTATGGTCATAGCCGGCTCATGATCCACTCTTTCATAATGAATCCCTATAGAATCCAGAAAGTCATACGTTCTGATTTCTTTCTCCAGTCTTCCCTCTGTGTTCTGCGGTCTTCCACTTACAAGCTCCATTAATATCTTTCTCCTTTTTTCGTTTTTTACTTCTTCCGTGAGAATATTCCCTGAATAAGCGGACAGATCCGTCTCAAACTCTCAGAATCCTCACAAAGAATCTTTTATTTACCGGGAAAATGTTACAGAATGTACTGTTTTCCGGGTAAAGAATAAAAGAGACCGTCATCTCTGGCAGTCTCTTCATGATATTCCTGTATGGTTTTAGTTCAGCTGGTATACATCTGCATACTGCAGACCAAAGCTTAATGCCTCTTCATGGCTTCCAAAATAAATATCCACATGTCCGTAAGGGGTTCCCAGATCCTCAACAGTATAAACAGTTCCGTTGATCAGAAGCTGTGTTCCAAAGGGAACTCCCGCCATAGCTACTGTATGACCGGCTGAAGGCATCACACCGCTGGCAGTGGCATTTCCCGCTGTTCCGCAACACTGCGCGCAGTTACAGTAAGCTGTCAGCATGAAGTTTCCAAGGTATGTACCCTGACCGGAACCGGAAGAATCAGAGCTTCCATCTGTATCTGACGGAGCTTCCGGCTCTGTTTCCGTATCCTCTGTGTACTCTTCTGTATATTCTTCTGTATATTCTTCTGCATCCTCTTCCGGAGCAACCTCCTCTACAGTAACATCACTGCTTGTAGAGCTGCTTTCAGAATCGGTTGTATCTGTTTCCGGATCATATTCCAGCTCTTCACTTTCCTGTGAAGCGGCTTCCTGCTCTGCCGCTGCCTGTGCAGCCGCCTGAGCTGCTGCTTTTTCCTGTTCAGCCTGCTCCATCAGAGTTGCAATACTGCTGTCTGCGCTGTTTACCTGAGCCATCAGAACATTTGCCTCTTCCTGGCTTGCGCTGATCTGACTGATATAGGAGTTGATGCTGTCACCGGTAGTTGCAACCAGAGACTGCACTTCCTGCTGCTTGGCGCTTTTTTCGGAAAGGAGGCTGTTAATAGAGCTGGATTCCTCTTCTACCTTTTCCTCCTGTACCTGGATATTTTCCTGGGTTGCCTCATACTGCTTCAGCATATTTCTGTCATACTCGGAAATTTTTGAAATATTATCCGCCTGATTCAGAAAATCTGCCAGGCTTTCTGATGACAGAAGTGTTTCCAGCATGGAGTTTCCGCCGTTTTCATACATATAAACAATACGAAGCTTCATTGCCTCATACTGATTCTCTGCTGTTTTCTTTGCCCTTTCCAGCTCTGTCTGAACCTTTTTCAGCTCTTCTTCTTTTTCAGCTGCTTCCACACTGAGCTGTGAAATTGTATTTGTCAGTTCATTATATTGTGCGTCCAGTTCTGCCATATAGGATTCCAGTTCCTGTTTCTTGCTTTCCAGGCTGCTGATGTTTGCCTGTGCCTGAGCAAGTCCCGCCTGTGCCTCCTGCTTTTGTGCCTGTGCGGCTGCGATCTGGTCTTCTGTGGATGCAAAAACGCTTGTCCCCATGGAAACAGTCAGGGCGCCGGTCAACAGCAGTGAAAGAACTTTCTTCATCTTCATATAAACACCTCATAATTTTTTTCGTAGGACAAGTATAACAACATTTCATTCAAAAATCAATACTTTTATTTTATTTTTGTAACAAGTATGTAATATTTTGGCGGATACACGCAAAAAAAGAGACATTCTGAAGTAATTTTTTTTGATAAATTCTGCTTCAGAACATCTCTTCTACTAAATCATTTCGTTTTTATTACAGATATCCGGTGTTATTCCTCTGCTGCCTCTTCCTGCGCGTCCGTCTCGTTCATAACCTCCTGATATTTGTCAAGGATCAGCGTCTGTATTCTGTCTCTTGTTGTGGAATTAATAGGATGTGCAATGTCACGGTATTCTCCGTCTGCCGCTTTACGGCTGGGCATTGCAATAAACAGTCCCTTTTCACCCTCGATCACTTTGATATCATGTACTACAAACTCATCATCAATTGTAATGGATACAACTGCTTTCATTTTTCCTTCTTTTGCAACTTTTCTCACACGTACATCTGTAATATTCATCTTTTTCTGCCCCTTTCATTTTGTATACGCCAACTGACCGGAAATCTGTTTTACTGCCCCATAAGCCGCGATCAGAAATTCCGTTTATCAAATTACGTAGCGATCATTTTTTTCTACCACGATTCTGACTCCGTCTTCTCCTCGATAATCAGAGTCTGCCCGGATCGTATCCCGGCTTTCTACAATACAGTTCTCAATGTGTGTATTATCTCCTATATATACGTCATTGAGGATCACAGAATTTCGTATCACACAGTTGTTGCCCACAAACACACCCTTAAACAGAACAGAATTTTCTACTGTTCCATTGATGATACAGCCACTGGCAACAAGACTGTTTTTCACAGAAGCTCCTGCATTATATTTTGCCGGAGGAAGATCGTCGATCTTTGTTTTTACAGCCGGTTCCTGTCTGAAGAAATAATTGCGGATTCCCGGCTCCAGAAATGCCATATTTGTTCTGTAATATGCTTCTGCCGTGGAAATATTGCTCCAGTAGGAATCAATCTTATATCCATAAATTCGTTTCAGATTCTTGTAACGGATCAGAATATCGTTTACAAAATCATGTCTGTCTTCCTGAGCAGCTCTTTCAAGCAGTTCGATCAGCTGTCTTCTTCGTATTACATAAATACCTGTAGACACAGTATTATAAGAAGAAATAATAGGTTTTTCCTCAAACTCCTCAATCCTGCAGTCATCATTCATGCGGATCACGCCAAACCGCTCTACTTCGCTCTGATCTCTGCACTCTGTACACACAACCGTAATATCAGCTCTTTTGGCAATGTGGAATTCCAGCACCTTATTATAATCCAGTTTATAAATTCCATCTCCTGAAGCAATAACAACATAAGGCTCATGGCTGTTTTTCAGGAATGTAATATTCTGATAAATAGCATCCGCTGTTCCCTGATACCACAGACTGTTTTCTTTTGTGATAGTAGGTGTGAACACAAAAAGCCCACCCTGCTTTCTTCCGAAATCCCACCATTTTGAGGAACTCAGATGTTCATTCAGTGATCTGGCGTTATACTGAGTCAGTACTGCCACCTTCTGAATATGGGAATTTGCCATATTGCTTAATGCAAAGTCAATGGCGCGGTAGCTTCCCGCTACAGGCATGGCTGCAATGGCTCTTTTGTTTGAAAGTTCCCTCATACGGTTATTGTTTCCGCCTGCCAGAATAATTCCAAGTGCTCTCATGCCTTCTCACCGTCCTTTGCCTTGATGTTCTGTCCGCTTTCCAGTATTCCCTCCGGATAGTCCTCCGGCACAGTCACTCCGGACACAGATGTATTTTTACCGATTTTTACATTGTCAGGGATCACACTGTGCTCGCCTACTGTGGCAATCCCAAAGGCATATACCGCAGGTTTCAGCACATTGGGAGCTTCTTCTCCGCAGCCGAGAGTTACATTCTTTCCGATCACAACATCCTCTGCCACAATTGCCTTGTCCATTACAGTGCCTTCACCCACCACGGAATTGCGCATGATAATAGAATCTCTGATCACACAGCCCTTTTCAATTACAACATTAGGTCCGATCACAGAATGATGTACCTCGCCGTAAATTTCAGCGCCTTCACCGATCAGACATTTATCTGTTACCGCATCTGCTGAAATATACTGAGGCGGAATAATATCACCTTTTGTATAAATTTTCCAGAATTCTTCATAAAGATTAAACTCCGGAATAATATCGATCAGTTCCATATTGGCTTCCCAGTAAGATCCAAGCGTACCCACATCTTTCCAGTAGCCATTATACTCATAGGCAAAAAGTCTCTGACCTTTCTCCTTACAGTGCGGAAGAATATGCTTTCCGAAATCGCAGCTGTTCTGATCCTTCAGCGCGATCAGAGCCTCCTTGAGAACCGGCCAGCTGAAAATATAAATTCCCATAGACGCAAGATTGCTGCTTGGCTTCTCCGGTTTTTCCTCAAATTCTGTTACCCTTCCGGTTTCATCTGTTACCATGATCCCGAAACGGCTTGCCTCTTCAATAGGAACAGGCATACAGGCAATGGTAATGTCTGCTTTATTTGCCTTGTGGAAGTCCAGCATTACCTCATAGTCCATCTTATAAATATGGTCTCCTGATAAAATCAGGACATAATCCGGATTATACTGTTCCATGTAATCCAGATTCTGAAAAATCGCATTGGCAGTTCCCGTATACCACTCACTGCTTGTACTCTTTTCGTAGGGAGGAAGAACTGTGACTCCGCCTTCATTTCTGTCCAGATCCCACGGAATACCGATTCCAATATGAGTATTTAAACGCAGCGGCTGATACTGTGTCAGAACTCCCACTGTATCAATGCCTGAATTGATGCAGTTGCTCAGCGGAAAATCAATAATACGGTACTTTCCGCCAAATGCGACAGCCGGTTTTGCAACCTTTTCTGTCAACACACCAAGTCTGCTGCCTTGACCGCCAGCCAGAAGCATGGCAATCATTTCCTTCTTCATCATCATGCATTCACCCCTTGTATGTTATGATATTTAATTATACCATACTCCCCCAGATTAGTGAACATTTTTTACAATATTTTTACTTGCTTTTTGCAATTTTTTGGAGTTATTGCACATTTTTTTGTTGATGCTTGCTCCGTTCCCGGTAATCTCATCAAAACACATTCTAAAGTATCTTCATTGATGACATATCCTTTCTGATAAGTAACACTTTTCATTTAAGTCTGATAGGGTTATAATAGGAACATATCCATGAATGAACAGGAGAATAATACTATGTATAAGATAGACTTCAAAAAACCGATGGCTATTCATTTTATTGGCATCGGCGGTATCAGTATGAGCGGACTGGCTGAGGTTCTTCTTGAAGAGGGATTTACCATCTCCGGCTCTGACGCAAAAGAAAGCCCTCTTACCAGGACTCTGGAAGAAAAAGGCGCAAAAATCTACTACGGACAGCGGGCCTCCAACATTTCCGACACCGTTCAGGCTGTTGTGTACACTGCAGCAATCCACCCGGACAATCCGGAATTCAGAAAAGCACAGGAAATGAACCTGCCCATGCTTACAAGAGCCCAGCTTCTGGGACAGATCATGCGCAATTATGACACCCCTGTTGCAGTAGCAGGAACCCACGGCAAAACAACCACTACCTCCATGCTTTCCCACATTCTGCTGAAAGGTGACTGCGATCCTACTATCAGCGTAGGCGGCATTCTTCCAGCTATCGGAGGAAATATCCGTGTAGGACAGTCAGAGACCTTCCTGACCGAAGCCTGTGAGTATACAAACAGCTTTCTAAGCTTTTTTCCGAAGATCAGCATTATCCTGAATATTGATGCGGATCATCTGGATTTCTTCAAGGATATTGAAGATATCCGCTGCTCTTTCCGCAAATTTGCAGAGCTTCTTCCAGAGGACGGAACTCTGATCATCAACGCAGATACACCGCAATATGAAAAAATCACAGAAGGACTGTCCTGCCAGGTACTTACCTACAGTCTGGAACATGAGGCAGATTATACAGCTACTGATATTACCTATGACGAGTTTGGACATGCATCCTTTACCGTGTGCCACAGGGGACAGGCTCTTGGTGTCTGCTCTCTCAGCGTTCCGGGAGTACATAATGTTTCCAATGCTCTTTCTGCTGTTGCCGCTGCCCGGCTTTTAAATCTTTCCTGGGAGGTGATCTCAGAGGGACTGCACAGCTTTACAGGCACAGACCGGCGTTTCCAGTACAAGGGGCAGATCGGCGGAGTGACCATCATTGACGACTATGCCCATCATCCTACTGAAATTGAAGCCACTCTCCATGCGGCTGCAAATTATCCTCACAAAAAGATCTGGTGCGTGTTCCAGCCCCATACTTACACCCGCACCAAGGCTCTTCTTCCTGAATTTGCAAAAGCCCTTTCTCTGGCTGACCATGTGGTTCTGGCAGATATCTATGCGGCAAGAGAAACTGATACTCTTGGAATTTCTTCAGAAGATCTGAGAGAGAAAATTGCAGAACTTGGAACTTCCTGCGAATATTTCCCGACTTTTGATGAAATCGAGAATTTTTTACTTGAAAATTGTACACAGGGTGACCTGTTGATAACTATGGGGGCCGGAGACGTTGTAAATATAGGAGAACAGCTTCTCGGAAACTAAGTTATCCACATTATCCACATGTTTATGCACATATCCCCCGTGCCGGACATGTGGATTTTTTATGCCCCTGTTATCCGACATTCTTCTACATCAATTTTATCTATTTTTAATGAAAAAGCAACAAAATACGCGGTTTCCGAGATTTGTGGCAAATATTCGAGATAATTCGTTGTCCACATTATCCACATTATCCACATTTTTATGTGGAAAGATTTCCCCGTAAAATACCCTATTCTCATTTGAAAAATCTTGTGCTATAATGCAGATGACTTAAAAGATTCAGAAAGCGGGAGATCGTTCATGAGCATGATTACACTGCAGAAGCCCTCCCAGTCAGAGGTTACGCTTCTGTCCAATATTTTTATAGATGACTACATGCCGGAGGCCAATGGTGAGTTTGTAAAGGTTTACATTTATCTTTTACGGGCGCTGTCCACTACTCCGGTTTCTTTCACGTTGGAACAGATGGCCGACCACCTGCTCTGTACAGAAAGGGATATTCTGCGCGCATTGAAATACTGGTCCAGACAGGAGCTTCTTGCCCTGGATTTTGCTGCGGATAAAACTCTGCGGGGAATCGCGCTTCTTTTGCCAAAGGCAAGATCCTCCGCTGAGGATGAGACGGCTGCTGCCACTGTCAGACAGCCGGTTCCTCCAAAAGCGGCTCCACTTACAGCGGACCGGGTAAAAGAACTGAAACAGAACGAAGATATTATCCAGCTTCTTTATATTGCAGAACAGTATCTGGGCAAAACCCTGTCCCCTACAGAAATACAGAAAATCCTTTTCTTCTATGACGGTCTGGGCTTTTCCGCAGATCTGATCGAATACCTGATTGAATACTGCGTCAGCCGCAGCCACAAAAGCATCCGTTATATGGAAACCGTTGCCCTTGCCTGGGCCCAGGAGGGAATCTCCACTGTGGCGGAGGCCAAAAAAGCCAACGCCCGGTACAGCAAGGATTATTATTCCATTCTGAAAGCTCTGGGAATCACCAACAGAAGCCCTGTGGAAACAGAGATCACACTGATGGACACCTGGCTGAAAACTTATGGTTTTTCCATTGCCATCATTCAGGAAGCCTGTACCAGAACCGTTCTCCAGACAGGTCAGGCTAGCTTCCAGTATACGGACAAGATCCTGGAAGGCTGGAAAAAGAAACAGGTAAAAACTCTGGAGGATATCCAGGCTCTGGATGCAGAGCACAAGAAACGGAAACAGGACAAAAAGCAGTCCAAGCCTGCCGCCCCTGCTTCCGGCAACCGCTTTAATAATTTTCAGCAGCGGGAATATAATTTTGACGAATATGAAAAGCGTCTGCTGAATCAGTAATTTTCAGGCAAGGAGGGATGACGTGTCTTTACAGAACTTTCAGTATGATATTATTATGAGAGAATACAACCGGAGACAGACCCAGGTTATGCACGATCTGGAAAAGCGACGCTCCTGCGCCTTTACAAAAGCTCCCCGGCTGGCAGAGATTGACCGTGAGGTTGCTTCTCTCAGCGCCCAGAAGGCACGTTCTCTTCTCTGCGGACAGAGCAGCACTGTAGAAGACCTGAAAAAATCTGTAGCCCGTCTGGCACAGGAACGTCGTTCTCTTCTCAGGGAAAACGGCTTTCCTGAAGATTATCTGGAGCCCCATTACCTCTGTCCCCGCTGCCAGGATACCGGCTACACAGACACAGGCAAATGCTCCTGCTTCAAAAAAGCAGAGATCGAACTTCTTTATACTCAGTCCAATCTTGCAGAAATTCTGGAAAAAGAAAATTTTGAGCACTTTTCTTTTGACTGGTATTCTGATACAATAAAAAACGAGGCAACCGGACTGACAGCAAGAGACACAGCAAAACATGCTTATGATACTGCTGTGAATTTTGTACGCAATTTTGATTCCGGCTGCCAGAATCTTTTTCTGTACGGCAGCACCGGAGTAGGCAAAACCTTCCTCTCCCACTGCATTGCCTGTGAACTGCTGAAAACCGCCCACTGCGTGCTTTATTTTTCAGCTTTTGATCTTTTTGACAAGCTGGCTCAGAATACTTTTGCCAGAAAGTCGGAAACTGATCCGGGAGAAGATTTTATTTACGACTGTGATCTTCTGATCATTGACGACCTTGGTACAGAGCTTACCAACAGCTTTGTATCTTCTCAACTTTTTTTGTGCATCAATGAGCGGCTTGCCCGCAGAAAATCCACCATCATCTCTACCAATCTGAAACTGGAGGATTTTTCTGCCACCTATTCCGAGAGAACCTTTTCCCGGATCGCAAGCAATTTTCAGATGCTGAAACTCATTGGAAAAGATATCCGCATACAGAAAATATTTTTAGGAGGAAAATAAAGAATGGCACAGTTAAGCACCAAAGATCTCACAACACTCCCTGTAGGAAGACTGGGGCTGATCCCTCTGGAAAGCTGTCAGTCCCTTGGCGCCAAAGTCAATGACTGGCTTGTAAAATGGAGACAGGAAAGAAATCATCAGGAGCTTAATTCCTTTGCTTTTGAGGGTTATCAGAGAGACTCCTATATTCTTGGTGTCCAGACTCCCCGTTTTGGTTCCGGAGAAGGAAAATCCGTGATCACAGAGTCTGTCCGCGGCGATGACATTTATCTGATGGTAGACGTATGCAACTACAGCATGACCTACCGCATCAGCGGCTTTACCAACCTGATGTCCCCTGACGATCACTTCCAGGATCTGAAACGTGTGATCGGAGCAATCGGCGGAAAGGCCAGAAGAGTTAATGTTATCATGCCTTACCTTTATGAGAGCCGCCAGAACAAACGTGTAGGACGTGAATCACTGGACTGCGCCACAGCTCTTCAGGAGCTGACCGGAATGGGTGTGGAAAACATCATCACCTTTGACGCCCATGACGCCCGTGTTCAGAACGCAACTCCTCTTCACGGCTTTGAAACTGTTCAGCCATCCTATCAGTTTATCAAAGCTCTTCTCAGAAACGAAGAGGGTCTTCATATTGACAATGAGCATTTTGCTATCATCAGCCCTGACGAGGGAAGCATGAACCGCGCCATTTATCTTGCCAACATCCTTGGAGTTGATATGGGTATGTACTATAAACGTCTGGATTACTCCAAACGTGTGAACGGACGTCATCCCATCGCTGCCTATGAATTCCTGGGGCCAAAGCTGGAAGGCAAGGATATGATCCTGATCGACGATATGATCTCTTCCGGAGACACTGTTCTCAAAATCGCATCCCTTCTTAAAAAGAGAGGAGCAGGAAGAATCTATATCTGCTCTACCTTCGGTCTGTTTACAGATGGTCTGGACAAATTTGACGAGGGCTTCAAAAACGGTGTATTTGACAAGCTTCTTACTACCAATCTGGTATACCAGACACCGGAGCTTCTTGAAAAGCCGTATTATATCACCTGCGATATGAGTAAATATATTGCTCTTATTATTGATACCCTGAACCACGATATGTCTGTCAGTCATCTTCTGAATCCGGTAGACCGTATCAAACGCTGCGTAAGCAACTACATGGATCAGTATAAATAATCACTCAGAAGTCTGCACGACAGACGCCTGAGCAATACACTGACACCGCAGAAAAAGCCCCCTGAGCAGTCCCGTGACTGCCAGAGGGCTTTTCCTTATTCTTTCCTTATTCTTTCCTTATTCGTTTACAGCACTATCTTATTATAAGAGATTCCATTCTTTTCCAGAATTTCCATTTCTCTCTGTCTGCAGCTGCAGATGATCACCTGGCGCTTCTCTTTTGCCAGCCATTTCAGCACAGAGGTAAGGCGTTCCTCATCATACATGCCAAATACCTCATCCAGGAACACAGGAAGCTGCTCTCTGCCGCACAGAAGCTCTCCTGCTGCCATTCTCAGGGAAAAGTAGATCTGTTCCACAGTTCCTCTGCTGAGGCTTTCCAGAGGCACGGTACGCTCTCCGGTATTTACTGTCATATGGAGATCTGCATCCATAAGAATTTCCGTATACCTGCCTCCTGTGATCTCAGAAAGGATTCCGGAGATCCGTCTTCTGAGCTTTCCTCCCACCTGTCGGTGAATATCCCTTGAAATCTGATCGATCACTGTCATAGCCAGATTCAGAGATTCTATTTCCATCTCTTCTGCAAGAGGAAAATAAACGTACTCTTCAGCCTCTCTGTATTCTGCCGCAGCGTTTTCCAGGGCCGTTTCCTTTTCCTTCCGGGCTTCTCTGATATTTTCCCGGCTCCAGGAAAGCTTCTCCTGTCTTGCAAGAAGGCGGTTTTTCTGCCATTCTTTTTTTTCTGTTTCCTCAGATACACGCAGTCTCACAAGATAGGCGCCGACTCCTGCCGCAATGCCGATCACACCAATGACCATGGCAGTAATCAGGCTTTTTGTGATTCCGGCTACTGCCAGAGCTCCGCCGATTCCGAATATAAGAGCTGTCGTTATCACAAACTCCAGAACTTTCCGCTTCCTGTAAAGCGCTGCGATCCCCGTTTCCAGATCGCCGATCCCGCTTCCGTCGCCGCCTATATAAAAGCTTTTTTCCTGTCCGGAAACTCTGGCTTCTTTTTCCTGCAGTTCTTCAAGCTCTTGTCTGATATACTCCATTCCGGAGGAAATTTTTTCCTTTTCCCGCTGGTTTTCCCTTTTTTTCTGTTCTGCCTGTACCTGATAGCCTTTTCTGGCCATTTTCAGCATCTGCATGGTCCGTCCCAGATCTACGGAGCTGTCTCCGGCTCCCTGGTAGCTTGCCATATAGTTCTGGACTTCTCTTACCAGCTCCGGGCCTGTGGTACTTTTCAGCTGAGCCACTGAAACTGTATTTTCATAAACCGTCTCACTGATGCCGCCAAGCACAGCGTCCAGATCTCCCTGAGCCACATCCAGAATCTCCCCGTCATCCTCGCAGAGAAATTCTGTTGTGGGATTTTCCTTATAAAAGTTTCTTGTAAGACGAAAATTCTTTCCGCCGTTTTCAAACCACAGTGTTCCCCCATAATCGGCAGAATTTTCCCATGGCAGATACAGATTGTAAGCATCCTTACGGGCAGCGCGTCCTCTCTGTCTCTGAATTCCGTAAAGCATGCTTCTCACAAAGGTATGCGTAGTCGTTTTGCCGCTTTCGTTGTCACCGTACAGTACGTTGATTCCATCTGAAAACTCCATGGTCCTGTCCCGAAGCTTTCCAAAATTTCTGACTGTAATTCGTTTTATGATCATAATTCTTTCCCGCCGTTAATTCAGTATGCTGGTTTCCAGCAATGCCTGGAGCCCGTGATACAAGGCCTTTTCCTCCACCACAGTCAGCTCTCTTCCCATAAAATATCCAATATAGTCTCCGATCAGGGTTCCTGTATACTTTCTGTACAGCTCTTCCAGATCATAAGCAGGTCTGGATTCATCCAGAACCTCCACAATATTTCCCAGCTTTTTCAGACGCTCTGTAAGAAGAATAAATTCAGGAGCGCGTCTTCCCCTGAGAATCAGTCTGTAAATATTTTTTCCGCCCCGTTTCAGGATCTCTCCCTTCAGCATCTCCTCCAGAGAATACTGAGTGGAGGTCTCATCCAGGGTAAGAAGAAGATTCTGATAGCTTCTGGATGCAAAAGGAACAAATTTCAGACGCATTCTGCCATTGTCATAGCTTCCCTCAATATAACCGTGATCTCCTGTATCGTTTCGGTCAATGGGTTCCAGAGCTCCGGGATACAGGGCTTTTCCCCTTACCATTGCCTGAGGCTTATGAATGTGCCCAAGAGCCAGATAAGTAAAGCCTGAGGAAAGAATTTTTTTTGCATCCATGGGAATATGCTTCTCATCGCCGCCGTGAGCAAGAAGCACATGAAAGCCCTGTTCCTGCTCCGGCTGCCAGCTGTCATACAGAGGTTCTTTTATCTCCTGATGCTCATAACTCATTCCGTAAACAAAAGTCTGAAGCTCTTCAATATATGCGCAGCTCATTTTCTCACTATCGAAAAATGTCACATTAGGTTCCCATGCAAATCCCCTGTAAAAAGAATTTCTCTTCATATAGTCATGATTGCCTGCCATCAGGAACACTCTGGTTTCCGGTATGGTGGAAAAAAGATAATTAACCTCTTTCAGCTCCTTCAGAAGGGGCTGCCGGTGAAAAAGATCTCCTGCTATAAATAACAAATCCACCGGATCCCTGCGTACAGACGCAATGACCCGGCGGAAAGTTTCCCAGATCTCTTCCTCCCGCTCATGGCTCCACGGGCAGCCCCTGTCGGGAACCGCCCCCAGATGAACATCTGCAAGATGAATAAATCTTATCATTTATGACTCCTTATAAATCGCAGTTGTTTACTGTTCTCGGGAAAGGAATTACGTCGCGGATATTGCCCATTCCTGTCAGATACATAACGCAGCGCTCAAATCCCAGTCCAAAACCGGAATGACGGGTAGATCCGTATTTACGCAGATCCATGTAGAACTGATAGTCCTCTGCTTTCAGACCAAGCTCATCCATGCGGGCTTTCAGCTTATCGTAATCGTCCTCTCTCTGGCTTCCGCCAATGATCTCTCCGATTCCCGGAACAAGGCAGTCCATAGCAGCAACGGTTTTTCCATCCTCATTCTGTTTCATGTAGAAAGCCTTGATCTCCTTGGGATAATCTGTTACAAATACAGGTTTCTTAAAGATCTGCTCTGTCAGATAACGCTCATGCTCTGTCTGAAGGTCGCAGCCCCAGAATACCTTGTAGTCAAATTTGTCATTGTTCTTTTCCAGAAGCTCGATCGCCTCTGTATAGGTTACATGTCCGAACTCAGAATCGATCACATGGTTCAGGCGGTCCAGAAGTCCTTTATCTACAAAGGAATTAAAGAAATTCATCTCCTGAGGAGCGTTCTCCAGCACATAGCGGATCACATATTTCAGCATATCCTCAGCAAGATCCATGTTGTCATTAAGATCTGCAAACGCACACTCCGGCTCGATCATCCAGAACTCAGCCGCATGACGGGTGGTGTTGGAGTTTTCTGCACGGAAAGTAGGTCCAAAAGTATAAATGTTGCGGAATGCCTGAGCATAGGTTTCACCGTTCAGCTGTCCGCTTACTGTAAGGTTTGTCTCTTTTCCAAAGAAATCCTGAGTGTAATCAACCTTTCCGTTCTCATCTACAGGCGGATTCTGAGGATCCAGAGTGGTAACACGGAACATTTCTCCTGCTCCCTCACAGTCGCTTCCTGTGATCAGAGGTGTATGGACATATACAAAGCCTCTCTCCTGGAAAAACTTGTGGATCGCATAAGCGCAGAGAGAACGGACACGGAACACTGCCTGGAAGGTATTTGTCCTTGGTCTTAAATGTGTCATTGTTCTCAGGTATTCCATGGTGTGGCGTTTCTTCTGAAGAGGATAATCAGGCGCAGACGCTCCCTCCACCTGTACTTCTGATGCCTGGATCTCAAAAGGCTGTTTAGCCTGTGGTGTTGCAACCAGAGTTCCCTTTACAATAATGGCAGCTCCTACATTGAGCTTGCTGATCTCCGCAAAATTATCCATGGTATCATGATAGACTACCTGAAGTGTATCAAAACAGGAACCGTCATGAAGTACAATAAATCCAAATGCCTTGGAGCCACGGACGCTGCGCACCCAGCCGCCTACGGTCACTTCCTGATCCAGAAAGGTTTCCCGGTCTGTGTAAATTTCTTTTACAGTTGTAAGTTTCATAATCTATTTCCTCTCTCTGTTTAATGATAACTCATGATATAAAAAGCGAAGCAGATGTACAAACATCCGTTTCGCTTTCTAGTATATCCCATTCACTGTGTTCCTGCAAGGTGTAAATGCAGGAGTTTTACGGAAATCCGCCCGGTTCCCGGGAACGGAACTCCTGCCTCAGAAAATATCAGAGTTTTTCTACAAAACGCATAAAGGCGGCTCTGCCTTCCTCTGTGCATTTATAAACACCGGCATCCTCCAGTACATGAACAAACACATTTCCAACTTCCTTCTGAAGGATCTCATGGATATTGTCTCTGTTCAGATCCTTATATTTTGGAAGGAACTGCTGTACCCATGCGGCATGTTTTTCAATCTTTTCATTGGAGGAAATGTCTTTTCCTTCCAGAATGTACTCTTCCAGAAGCTCCAGCTCTTCTTTCAGACGCGCCGGCAGTACTGCAAGGCCCATAACCTCAATGAGACCGATGTTTTCTTTTTTGATGTGGTGGTACTCTGCATGAGGATGATATACGCCCAGCGGATTTTCCTCTGTCGTAATATTATTTCTCAGCGTCAGGTCAAGCTCAAACAGATCATCTCTTTTACGGGCAATGGGCGTGATGGTATTATGAGGTTCTCCCTCTGTTTCCGCAAACACAAAGGCTTCCTCATCTGTATATCCTCTCCATACCTCCAGAATATGAGAAGCAAGATCGATCAGACATTTTTCATCCTTATGACGGATTCGAAGAACAGACAGCGGCCATTTTACAATTCCCGCCTCTACATCTTCATATCCCGGAATCACTACATTTTTCTCAATGGGGGCTTTTGCCATGGCAAAGGTATAATGGCCTCCCTGGAAATGATCATGGGTTAAAATAGATCCGCCTACGATCGGAAGATCCGCATTGGAGCCCAGGAAATAATGAGGAAACAGCTTTACAAAATCAAAAAGCTTGATAAAGGTATTTCTCTCGATCTTCATGGGAGTATGCTGACTGTTAAATACAATACAGTGCTCATTGTAATATACATACGGTGAATACTGGAAGCCCCACGGACTGTCATTTACTGTAATAGGAATGATTCTGTGGTTTTCCCTTGCCGGATGGTTCACACGGCCTGCGTAGCCTTCATTTTCAGGACAGAGAAGACATTTGGGGTAACTGCTTGCCTTTGCATTTTTTGCTGCTGCAATGGCCTTTGGATCCTTTTCCGGTTTTGACAGATTGATTGTAATATCAATATCTCCATAAGGACTTTCCACTGTCCATTTCTGGTCTTTTTTTACACGATAGCGACGGATATAATCGCTGTCCTGGCTTAATTTGTAAAAATAATCCGTAGCCTCCTGAGGGCTGTTCTGATATCTGTCCCAGAATTCTTTCTGAACCTGAGCAGGTCTTGGCATCAGACAGTTCATAAGGCGTGTATCAAAAAGATCACGGTATACAACACTATCCTCGATCAGTCCACGTTTCACAGCCTCATCCAGAAGCTCTCCCAGAGTTTCCTCCAGATTCACATTTTCCGGTACTTCTTCCGGTTCTGTATATTCCTCTTCACGAAAGACATCCAGGAGGAGATTGATTGTATAATTTTTTTCACATTCAGGTGTCAGTCCTGTCTCAATTCCGTACTGTACCAGTTTTCTAATGCTTTTACTTAACATGTTTTTATCCCCCTGATTTTATGCGATCACATGAGCTCCGTCACCGATATCTACTACATAAAACTCTGCCTCATGTCCGACTTTTTCTTTGTACTGTTTTCCGATGGTATCAATAAAATGATCCACTGCGTCATTTTTCACAATACTTACTGTACAGCCGCCGAAACCGCCTCCTGTAATACGGGAACCGATCACTCCCGGAATCTGCCATGCCAGGTCTACCAGAATGTCAATCTCCTCACAGGAAACCTCATAATCGTCACGAAGAGAAACATGAGAAGCATTCATCAGTTTTCCGAACTCTTCCACATTGTCTGTTTTCAGCGCATTTACTGCTTTGATTGTACGCTGATTTTCATAAACTGCATGTTTTGCACGTTTTCTGCAGATGTCGCTTGCGATGGCTGATTTATGAGCTTCAAACTCTTCCTCGCTGAGATCCCCCAGAGTTCTGATATCCAATTCTTTCTGAAGTTCTTCAAGAGCTGTCTCACATTCGTTTCTTCTGTCATTATAGGCAGATCCCACCAGACTGTGTTTTACCTTACTGTTTGTAATAACGATTCTGGCGTCTTTCAGCTGTACCGGAGCATATTCAAATTCCAGAGTGCTTGTATCAAGGAAGATCGCGCAGTCTTTTTTGCCCATGGCGCTTGCAAACTGATCCATAATACCACAGTTCATTCCATTGAAATTGTTCTCGGAATACTGTCCGATCAGAGCCAGATCCTGCATGGAAAGCTTCTCAACACCAAACATATCCTTCAGCATCAGTCCTGTAAGAACTTCCAGGGACGCAGAAGAGGAAAGTCCGGAACCATTTGGAATATTTCCGTAAATCAGGAAATCCACACCATGCTCCAGCTTAATGTCTCTTTTTTCAAACGCCCACATAACGCCCTTCGGATAGTTTGTCCATCCTGCCTGGTCAGAAGGGATCAGGTCATCCAGGGAAGATTCGATCACACCAAGCTTGGAGAAGTTTACAGAATAAAAACGCAGTTTTCTGTCGTCTCTTTTGCGGGCCAGTCCATATGTACCCAGAGTCAGAGCGCAGGGAAATACATGTCCGCCATTGTAATCTGTATGTTCTCCGATCAGATTAACTCTTCCCGGAGCAAAATATTCACGGATTTCTCCTCCTTCGCCATAAACCTCCACAAATTTTTCCATCAGTTCTTTCTGCATAATGCTGCCTCCTGTTTCTGAAGAATCCTCTTCTTTTTTATTTATTTTCAGGAAGGTGCGCCCTGTCAGTAGGTCGCAGCTTCCAGATAGGTAATAAAATTATTTCCTGCTTTTTTAAACAGCTTTGTGCTGTCCTGCATTCCGTATGGCTTCACTTCTCCGGTAGCCGGATCAAGGAGCCAGGTATTGTATTCATCATAGCCAACAATCACAACACTGGAATTTTCTCCTGTTTTTGCAATCACTGCTCTCTGGGCACTGATCTCATACAGAACATTTTCCAGACTGCAGCCCGAAAGGTCGATTATTTTTCCGGTATCTCCCATTCCGTCCTGAAGGGCTTTTTTATCCCAGGATCCTGTCCGGATAATTTCCGGAATATCCTCTGTATTCAAGGTAATCTGTGTTTTCAGATTTCCTCTCTCCCATACATACTGCTGGGCCCGGTTCAGAACAACTCCCATCTGAGAATCCGCGCGCTTTACTGCCTGTGCAGGGTCTGTCCAGGTGCTGTCCAAACCACCCTTTCCATATACATAGTACAACTCTTCCTCCGGTGTTTCCACCTCAAGCTCCACAATATGCTCTTTCACACTGCGCATCTTGGCTCTGAGAACCAGAGGCTTGTCTGATTCCGGTTTGTCCTCAAAGGTCAGCCGGGTCATAATTCCCTGGCGGTCGGAGCTGGTCTGCTCTGCGGTTACCAGCTTGGCCGTTTTATTTCCATTGTTCATGATATTGTCCTTTTTCTGGACAGAATATCCCTGTTTTCCTCTTACAGCAAGCTGAAACTCCATCAGAGTCCCGCCCACAGAAGGATTGACAATATACATTCCCTCCTGGTGATATTCCTTTTTCAAATTGCCCTCAAAGTCCTCGATCCGAAACGATGTTAGCCCTTCTGTGCTGTGACCGTTTTCATCTGTGAGAATATCTCCGCTGTGAAGAATTCCGTAAATCAGGTCTTCATTCATAAATCCCAGCGTACGAAGCTCCTGATCCTGGCCCGGAGCGATCATTCTTACCTTCTGGGAATCAAAATCCATCATCTGTATCTGACCTGCATTTTCTCCTTCGGACACGATCCAGGCTGCATGGGCATTGGTATCAGAAACCACAAAATTATCTCTGTTGATCCCCTCTGCCAGCACCTTATAACTGCTTTCGTCAATGTTGATCTGGTAAAGATCCTTTGCCATTACCAGGAACAGCTGGTTATCCTTGTTTACATAAGAAAGGATCCCCAGATCATCCTTGAGAAATTCATAGGACTCCGTACCTGGTATAAATACCTTTTCCTCTACCATGTTCTGGTCGCTGTTATAATGATAAATGCCAACGCCGCTGTATCCTTCATGATTTCCGCGGCTCATATATCCATAAACCATAAAATCCACGTCGCCGTTTTTTTCTATGCCAAGAAGCTTAATGTCATGGTTCATATCTGCATCTCTGGAATCGCTGTCAACATTTCTGCGAAAGCTGAATACATCCACAAATTTCCCACTTTCCGGCGCATAGGTCCACAGCTCGCCTTCCCGGACAAAAGCCACTACCGAAGCATCTTTATTTGCCATGTAGGAGACACTCTTATCCCCAACCCCAAGAAGCAGGCCTTTATCGCTGATTACAGAAAGTTCCGGATTAAAGATCTGATGGGCAGATCTTGTAAAATCAAGAAGCATAATACGTGTTTCCGTATAACGCATTCTGTAAAAATCTGTCACATTATAATATTCTGCTTTTCCTTCATCATTGGCAGCCATGATCTCGTACTCCAGAGAAATACTGGCAGTGGTCTCATTAATATCCTTGATCACCGGAATACCTGCTCTGGAAATCTGAGGATGCAAATTTCCCCAGCTTACATCTGCCAAAGGCGAGGTAATAGAAATATCTGCAAAATTCCGGGCTGACGCTTCTGTTGCTTCCAGATATGGTCCCAATTCATCTGCAGTGGTCTTATCCATACACTTCTGAGCAAAGGATGCGGCGAAGGCCACATAGTCCGCAACATTGGTTGCCGCTCTGGAAACTACCCTCGTATAATAGTAGGCCTCTCCGGAATCCGTATCCAGAGTGATCTGCATGGAATATTCCTGATTCATCAAAAGACCTGCGCTGATCTGAACTGAAGTTCTGAGATACCCGTCTCCGGAAGATTCCAGGGCGCTGATCTTTCTGTTTTCGATCACCTTTGTTCCGTCTGAGCTTCTGATCTCATAGGAAAGGCTTTTTACCTCTGAGTCATGGGGATCCACTACCAGAGCTACCGTACGGGTGGTATCAAGGGGCGTAATGCATTCCCTGACAAAATCAGCCTGCATGGGCTGTCTGTATCCATGCATCAGATTAGAAAGAGTTCCTCCGAACTCAGTCATAACCTCCGGAAGAACCGGATTGTTCATATCGGAACGATCATCTGTTGACCGGCTGTTCATCAAAAACGCAGTTCCGGCCACTCCCAGCACAAACACCAGAAGGAGCACTGCAAACTTGCGAAAAAACTTTTTCATCTGCCTTTACACCGCTCCCTTCTCATTATCCCGGGGATAAAGAAGCTGCTCCAGCGTAAGCTCCCCATTAAGAGCCTCTGTCATTTTTTTCAGCTTGTCTGTACTCTGCTCTTTTCCGTTTTTTACTGCCCGGATCAGCAGATTCTTAGGTGTGTGCTCCATATCAATAAATTCCAGGATCTGTGTGGAATATCCTTTGGATTCCAGAAGATTGGCCCGAATTCCGTCTGTAATAAGAGCAGACATCCTTTCTTTTAAAATACCGTATTTTAAAACCGGCTCCAGAAGCTCACTGCTGATCTTACTGTTCAGCTCATGCTGACAGCAGGGTACGGAAAAAATCACTTCTGCATCCCACTCCACAGCCTTTGCCAGAGCATAATCCGTTGCCTTGTCACAGGCATGCAGGGTAACTACCATATCCACCTTCTGAAGTCCTTCATATCCGGCTATATCCCCCTGGCAGAAATGCAGTTTGTCATATCCATAGCTTTCCGCCAGGCGGCTGCAGTTTTCAATCACATCTGCCTTCAGGTCAAGCCCGATGATATTCACATCATACCCTCTCAGCTCCCGTAAAAAATAATACATGGCAAAGGTCAGATATGATTTTCCACAGCCAAAATCCACTATCGTAATCTCTCTGTCCCTGGAAAGGCGGGGAAGGATATCCTCTATAAATTCCAGAAAACGGTTGATCTGTTTATATTTATCATAAGCAGAAACATGAACCTTTCCCTCCGGGCTCATAACTCCCAGATCCACCAGAAAAGGAACCGGCCTTCCTTCCGGAAGAATATACTGCTTTACCCTGTTGTGCGAAAGTATTTTTGCAGGCTTTTTTACAGCGTGGGGCTTCACTTTAATGGTCTGTTTTCCTTTTTTGCTTACAAGAACACTGCCGTCCGCGCTGCTGCCCTGTACCTGCAGCTGAGAATAATCTCCTGCAAGAGCCTGCTCCATATAGGCAAGAAGCTCTTTTCTGGTATAATTTTCGTGAAAAACCTTTGTCCCCACTGTGGATGAGGCCTGATACAGGATCCTGCCCTTCAGCTCCACCGGACGTATTCTCACTCTTGAGGGAATTTCCTTTTTTCTGCTGCCGCTGAGTACGGCAAGGATCAGCTCCTCACTGATCTGCTCCTCCAAAAATTCCTGTAATGTTTTCATCATTTCTGTATAACTCTTTCTCGCCTTTATTCAGGCGTTCTGTCCTGCCTGTTTCAGTATCCGCGGCATCTTCGCCTTCTGCATCGTCTTCTGGATATCTCCTGGTACAGAAGCACCTCTGTCAGTTCTTCCAGCTTTCCCGAAGACACCATCTGAGCCTCCATTGTATTTTCTTCTGTTTCCCTGATATCCCTGCACATCCGGCGCAGCATCCATCGATCCGGATACTCGTCATAAATACGGCTTCCTTCATAATCCAGAAGCTGACATTCCTGTTCCACCCTTTCCTGCAGCCTGCGGACACTTTCCGGATACCAGGATTTCATCAGCGCAAATTCCTTTTCCTGTATATTTTCTCTTTCATAAAGTAAAGGATCTGCATATGCTGCGTAAAACGGAAAAAATTCATCATAATACATAGACAGGCTCCTGCTTATTCCAGACTTCTTCTTTAAACTATGCGACAAAAGCTCAGATGTGACTTTTTATGCCTGCATCTCTCTCAGTATTCTTCTGGTAAGCTTCATGCTGTGCTCAATCGCCAGCTTCTCAAAAGCAGGATAATCTACTTCCGCACTTCCGTCTGCCTTGTCAGAAATCGCGCGGACCACCAGACACGGCACATGGTTCAGATATGCGGCATGTGCGATAGCAGCTCCTTCCATTTCAACTGCATAAGCTCCAAATTCGCTGACAATAACGTCCTTTACTCCCTGATCTGCCACAAACTGATCTCCGGAAGCAATTCTTCCCTCAAATACCTGAATATCCGGATTTACCTCTCTGCACACCTTTACTGCCAGACTGCGAAGAGCGTCGTCGCTTCCAAAAGAAAATACGTCCATATCCGGAACCTGTCCTTTTTTATATCCAAAAGCGCCTGCATCCACATCATGATGAACCAGATCGGTAGAAACTACAATGTCTCCAATATTAATATCATTATTCAGACTTCCTGCAATTCCTGTGTTGATCACAACCTCTGCCTGAAAGTCATCGATCAGGATCTGTGTACAGACAGCTGCATTGACTTTTCCGATGCCGGACTGTACAACAACTACTTTTTTTCCTTCCAGGATTCCTGAGTAGAACTCCATGGAAGCCTTTCTTATAATCTGTGTATCCTGCATAAGAGCCTTCAGTCCTGCAACCTCATCGCTCATTGCTCCTATAATTCCAATACATCTCATAACAAAATTCTCCTGTCTTATGGTCTGTAACCTGTTTTATCAGTTTAAGCAAAATGCATTCCGAATCATCGGCAATGGCATTTTGATTGTATATTCCGGTATTTGGATATATGCCAAAATACCTGGCAGGACAGCGGCTGTAAACCGCAGCCTGCCTATTCATGATACATTATAACAAAAGTTTCGTTTATATGGAAACTTTTTTTAAATTCTGCTATAATGTGTTACAGAAAACTGTTGCTGTTCACATCTGCATGCCGGATTACATCAGGCGTGATATTTCTAAATGAACAGTACTTAAAATCCAATTACATCAGGAGGAAAACAAATGAGATACAAAACAAGCGGCGTATGCTCCAGCGCCATTGAATTTGAGCTGGACGACCAGAAAAAAATACACAATGTAAAATTCCAGGGCGGCTGCTCCGGAAATACTCAGGGCGTTGCCCGTCTTGTAGAAGGCATGGAGGCGGAGGAAGCAATCCGCCGCCTTGAGGGAATCCGCTGCGGTGTACGTCCTACATCCTGCCCGGATCAGTTATCAAAAGCTTTAAAGGAAGCTCTGGCCTGATTTATTTGCAACAGAAGATAAAAGCGGCTGCAGAATCCCATCAGGATTCCGCAGCCGTTTTTCTGTTATCCGTCTTTTCTGTCCCATTTATCACAAAGGGACTGGATTTCTCTGGCAAAACGATCCAGATCTTTATTTGGACATCCCTCATTCTTTTTAATAACAGACAGAAGCCTCTGACCCATTGCAACCAGTTTTTCAAAGGCTCTGGCCGCTTTACTGCTTCTGGAGGAAATGTGTATTCTTTCAAGCTTCACTCCCGTTGTCTCATAAATGCATACATTATCCTTCAGATCATAAACTGTTCCGCTGAAAGGCGCCACTGCATCCAGTCCTTTTTCTTCCCTGAGCCTGTCGGCAAAAAGTTCCGTAACCGTATCGTCTCCGTGAGTTACAAATACCTTCTGAGGTTTACTTTCAAAGGCTCCGATCCAGTCAAGAAGACCGTTCACATCTGCATGACCACTGATTCCCGGCATCTGACAGATTTCTGCCTCCACATGGATTTCCTCTCCAAACAGCTTCACCTCTGTTGCTCCTTCCAGAAGAGCTCTTCCCAGTGTTCCCACTGCCTGATATCCCACAAAAAGAATCGTATTCTTTTTATTCCATAGATTGTGCTTCAGATGATGCTTGATACGGCCGGCATCGCACATTCCGCTTGCGGATATGATCACCTTGCAGTCCTCGTCAAAGTTGATTGCCCGGGAATCATCACTGGTAACAGAAGTTTTCAGCCCCGGAAAGCTTAAAGGGTTAATTCCCTTTCTGGTCAGGGCAACGGCCTCCTCATCAAAACAGTCATATCTGTGTTCCCCAAAGATCGTTGTTGCTTCGTTTGCCAGCGGGCTGTCCACATATACCTTAAAGTTCCCGTGGCCCTTCACTCTTCCCTCTTCTTTGATCTGCCGGATAAAATACAGCATTTCCTGTGTACGTCCTACAGCAAAAGAAGGAATCACCAGATTTCCTCCCCTGTCAAAGGTTCTCTGAATAACCTCACTGAGAAGACCTACATAGTCCGGTCTGTCTCCATGGCTTCTGTCACCATAAGTGGATTCCATAACTACATAATCTGCCTCGTGAAGCCAGGTAGGATCTTTGATCAACGGTTGATTTGTATTTCCAATATCCCCGGAAAAGACAATTTTTTTCTTTGTGTCCTCTTCTGTGATCGTAATCTCAATACTTGCCGATCCCAGAAGATGCCCCGCATCTACAAACCGTACCTCAATTCCCTCTGCAGGCTTCACTGTTTTTTCATAAGGACAGGAAACAAAATTCCGGATCACTCCCATTGCGTCTTCCATAGTATACGCAGGAATAAATTCCGGCTTGCCCTGACGGCGTCCCTTACGGTTTCTCCACTCAGCCTCAAACATCTGTATATGAGCGCTGTCGCGAAGCATAATGTCGCAAAGATTGCAGGTGGCATCTGTGGCATAAACCGGTCCCTGAAAGCCTTTGGCATAAATTGCAGGAAGATTACCGGAATGATCCATATGAGCATGGGTCAGCAGCACAAAATCAAGATCAGCAGGATTTCCCGGAATATCCCTGTTTTCATAATAATCCGGCCCCTGCTCCATACCACAGTCTACCAGAAACTTTTTTCCCGCCGCTTCCAGATAGTAGCAGCTTCCTGTCACTTCGTGCGTTGCACCGATAAATGTAATCTTCATATGCAAGCCCCCTTTGTCAGACAATCTTTATTAAATTGGAATATTTTATAATTATTATACACGATTCTCCGTGATTTTAACAGTTGTTTTTCAAAAAGAAGACAGGACAGAATACTCAGATCCTGCCCTGCCCTCAAAGGTTTGTCGTATTCGTTGACGAGTTATTTTTTACACGTCTAACAAATGTTTTGTCGTAATCTCATTGTTTACCAGTTACTAATGCGAGCATTTCGCGCTGCCTGATGGTAATGGCGGTTGACAGTTCTTTTTTCTGTACATCCTGCAGTCTGCACCCATGCTCCGCTATTCAGTTTTTCGTTTTGTATGTCCAAAAATTTGTTTCTTCCCAGGAGTATCGTCCCTTATACCCCGGAAATCCGCATGATTACTTAATCAGTATGCCCTGAGTAAGCGTAGATGTTGACTCTTTCGTAGTTCCGTCCTTGGCAGCATGATAGCCGCGCACACGATAATAAGTACCGCTGGGAACTGCAACATTTAATCCTCGGCTGAGGCTTGTAGCATCATCTGCAGTAAATTCCCAGTACTTGTAAGTACCGTAACTTCCGTTTACCTTACGCTCAAGGTACAAGGATAAATATACCTTGTCGCAGGTATGATGACACTGAGTCACGCCATAAATACCAATTTCATTACTGGATATCCTCTGAACCTTTACTGTTCCCAGATTCAGATGATTTCCACGAAGCAGGCTGTAACTGGTATCTTCCGCATAATCTGCTGTCGTTTCTACCTCATCCATAATACTGAGCGGTTGAGCAGAAACCATTGTCACATTTCCCAGTGCAAGGATTCCAGCCACCAAACCAATCCCCAGCATCTGTTTCCATCTACTGATTGTTATCCCTCCTTTCCTCTGCAACCAACCCTTACATAAGTAATACGACAAAACTTTTTAAAAATCACTCTAAAATTTCATTTGTTCTAATATTTTTCTTAATTCCTGTTCTTCTATTTTTCCAGATATATAATACACAATATCGTTCATCTTCCATTGAGCAGAATAACTAGGTTTTTTATCATGTTTTCCCTGAATTTTTTCTAGAACTATCTCTTGATCTTCTGTTCCATAAACAATATCTACCGTTTTTGTTTCTCCAACACTGGTAATCCTGCTTGCAGTATTGGAATCCTGTCTGTCAATCACAAACATAATAATATTATCTTCATATTGATATTCAATCCGGGCAACATCTACTGTCGTATCTATCTCATAACTCACAAACTCAAATCCATTTGGTCTGTAATAAAATTCCGGCATTTCTACTCCCAGCTGTTTCTCAATTTCTTCCACAGCTTCATACTCTGCCGTATCCACATTTTCATTCTGCTCACTATTACCAACTACAGTCTTTGTATCATTTCCGCTCCACACACGTATATTGTTCACCAGATAATTTCTGTTTGCCTGGCTTGTCATACTGGCAGCAAATATACAGGCGCAGCACAGAAGCGCAACACCAGCCACTTTTCCCACATGTACCCTGGCATATTTTTTTCTGCCGGAAGAAGAAAACTGTGGAGCTTTTATATCTTCAACTTCTTCATCCATGGCTTCTTCTGTTCCCGGAGCTTCTTCTGGGCCCACTTCTTCTATGCCTGGAAACTCTGCCATATCCGCAAACTCTTCTCTGTATACCCCCTCTTTCCTCAGTCTGTTGACCAGTTTTTCATATGAACGGGCTTCTGCTTCACTGTCCTCAGGCTCATAGTCTTCAAAATCTTTGTCTGCAAAAAGTTCCCGTTCCATCTGCGCAGCTGTTTTCACATACTGCTCATCTAAAAATACCTTTTTTTCTCTGTCTGATGCCTGATTATTCTGTTGTTTTCCATTCCTTTTATCTTTATTTTCCATGGTTTTCTCCCAGTGCTGTATTCTCAGACATTTGTATTGATTTTCCTGCTCTCCATAATTTCTCTGAACTGCCCCATGACTATTTTCAGAAACCAACGGAATTTTGTCTCTGTTACTGCTCCCTCTAACCGAATGAATCTCATTCTGGATTGCCTTCTGCATTAAAATTTTGTGTTCTTGACAATTCTTTCCCATTGGTTCATATTTATTGGTAACAAAAAGATTTATTCAGGAGGAATCCCCTATGAAACATATTGTACTTACCGGCGGAGGTACTGCCGGACATGTCACTCCAAACATTGCTCTTATTCCTGCTCTCAAAGAAGCCGGATACCAGATTTCCTATATTGGTTCCTATGACGGAATCGAAAAAAAGCTGATCGAAGAGCTTGGTATTCCCTATTACGGTATTTCTTCCGGAAAATTAAGACGTTACTTTGATGTAAAAAATTTCACAGATCCCTTCCGTGTATTAAAGGGCTTTCATGAGGCGAAAAAACTGCTGAAACAGCTGAAACCGGACGTGGTATTTTCCAAAGGCGGCTTTGTGACTGTTCCTGTTGTGATCGCTGCAAAGAAGCGCAAAATCCCGGCGATCATCCACGAGTCCGATATGACTCCCGGACTTGCCAATAAGCTCTGTCTTTCTTCCGCCTCAAAAATATGCTGTAATTTCCCGGAAACAGTAAAAAATCTTCCTCAGGAAAAAGCAGTTCTTACCGGAACTCCTATCCGCGAAGAGCTTCTCAGCGGAGATAAAGAAGCCGGACGCCTTTTCTGCGGTTTTACTTCCGATAAACCTGTGCTGATGGTGATCGGAGGAAGTCTTGGAGCCGCGTCAGTAAATGAACACATCCGCAGCATTCTTCCTGAGCTTCTGAAGGAATTCCAGGTGATCCACCTCTGCGGAAAAGGCAAAACAGACGAATCACTGAAAGGAACAGAAGGATATGTCCAGTTTGAATATATCAAAAAAGAGCTTTCTGATCTTTTTGCCCTGGCTGATATTGTAATTTCCAGAGCCGGAGCCAATGCCATCTGCGAGATCAGCGCTCTTCATAAGCCAAACCTTCTGATTCCGCTTTCCGCCAATGCCAGCAGAGGCGATCAGATTCTTAACGCCCGTTCCTTTGAACGTCAGGGCTACAGTATGGTTCTTGAAGAGGAAGAGATCACTGACGAAAAGCTTCTGTCAGTGATCCGAAATCTGTATGCCGACCGTCATAAATATGAACAGGCAATGTCGGCAGGCAGCCAGATGGATTCCATTCACCATATCGTTTCCATGATTGAAGAATGTGCAGGATCCAGATAGTCCAATAATTGTTTAATGTCTTTTGTGCAGCTTTTCAAGCTCTGCTTTCATCCATTTTCTTGTCCGGAGGATACGGTTATTCACATTGTTTCTTGTGATACCGTACTCCTCTGCCACAGAATCCGGAGAAATCCCAAAATATTTCACCATAACCAGAATATTATAATTTACAGGATTTACCCTGCGAAGTTTGAGCAGCACCTGTTTTCTGTACTCAATCTCTTCCCGGTTCAGCATGATCTTTTCAGGATCCATTTTCTCCTCAGAAGGCTTTCTGCGTTTCCAGTCCTCCAGAGCAACATGTTCCTGCCTTTTCCATGGTTTCTTAAAATAATCTTTTGTTTTATTGACAGTTGCTATAAATATCAGCGCTCTCAGTTTTTCTTCATTACCGAGATCCAGAGTATCCATAATCTCATAGAGATGATAAAACACTTCCTGACTGATATCTTCTGCCAGCATTCTGTCCTTTACAAGCCTGTAAGCGCTTTTTACAGAGAATCTATGGTATTTCCTATAAATATCATTAAAATCCTCGTTTTTCATCTTTTGTACAATACCTGATTCCTATTTCAGTTTTGCCAGAATCTCATCTCTGTCCTCATCAGTGAGGCTGCCCGGCTTCCAAGTAAGCTCTACACCGTCTCCCTGATATCTCGGGATCAAATGCATATGAAAGTGAAATACTGTCTGTCCTGCGATCTCTCCATTGTTCTGCACAATATTAAATCCGTCACATTCCAGTGCATTTGTCAGTTTCTCTGCCATATGCTTTGCCAGGATCATGGCTTTTCCTGCTGTTGCATCCGGAAGCTCGTAAATATTTGCCGCATGAACTTTTGGCAGAATCAGAGCGTGTCCTTTACTTGCCGGACCCAGATCGAGGATCACTCGAAATTCTTCATCCTCATACAACGTTGCAGAGGGAATTTCACCATTTGCGATTTTACAAAAAATACAGTTTTCCATAATATACTCCTCCTTTGAATTATGAAATATTGTTTCTTCTATTCTCTCGTACTTTGTCGATTTTTTCAACATGAAATTTCTTGCCCGAAACAGGCCGGAATGGTACACTGCAAACGAGGTGACAGATTATGCAGGAAAATTTAACTTTAGAACAGCAGAAAAAAGAGCTGCAAATGACTTTATCAAAATTTACCCATGAAATACGTAATCCGGTAGCATTGATTCAGAGTGAACTCCAGATGCTCGCTTCCGCTCATCCTGAACTGAATTCTTATGACGGCTGGTACGGTATCATGGAAAATCTGGAATATATCCGGGAGCTGCTGAATGAACTGTCCCGTTACAACAACGCAGAGCATCTTTCCCCTGTACAGACAGATATTACCCTCCTTTTAAAAAGTATTATCCGCTCTTTCCGCCCTGCGCTGGACTACCTTGGGATCACTCTGGAAACAGATATTCCCCAGACCCTTCCCCTTCTTTGTCTGGACCAGACAAAAATCCATCAGGCGCTTCTGAACCTTCTCAGAAATGCCCAGGAATCCATTCAGCACTCTCACGGCGTTATCTCTGTTACGGCAGCCGCTGTTACTGACGGCATCTGTATTTCCGTCCGTGACAATGGATGCGGAATGACAGACAGCCAGATAAAAAATGTATTCAATCCCTTCGTTACCTACAAGCCCACAGGAACGGGACTTGGGCTTCCTGTCACCCGCCAGATCATTGAGGCGCACGGAGGCAGTCTGAAGGTTCGAAGCGTACCGGGTAAAGGCACTGAATTTCAGATCTTTTTCCGCCTGTGATAACAAAAAACCGCCAGCAGAAAGCCTGCTGCAAGTCCCCCTGTATGCGCGGCGTTATCTACGCCGCTGCTGGCGAATCCAAAATACAGAGAAAAGACGGCCATAACAAGAATCTGACGCACAGACAGATCCTCCAGGCGTCCTTTATTCCGTATCACCACATAAATCATAGCTCCCATTACCGCAAAAACTGCGCCGGAGGCTCCTGCCGATACTGCATATTCCCCCTGTCTTAAATCCCAGACAAGAGAAAGTACACTTCCCGTCATACCTCCAGCCAGATAAATCACGATAAAACGCAGCTTTCCGATCACTCTTTCCAGACGGCTTCCCAGGACAAAAAGTACCAGCATATTATTGATCAGGTGTTCAATCCCAAAATGAAGAAACATACTGGTAAACAGACGATAAACTTCCCCTTTTTCTACGATCAGCGGCGTATAGGCTGCTCCCCAGTCCAGCATATGAAGCGTATCCTGAGAAAGTCCCGTAAATTCCACCATAAGAAACACCACAATATTTATAATGATCAATGTAAGCGTTGCAGGTTCCTTCCGAAATTCTTCCAAACATATCACCTCTTTGCCAAATTATAAGCGATTTCATTTCTGTTATCAAGGTATCCCAAAAACCTTTTGTATGCAGACGAAAAAGGAAGCGCTTTATACTGCGCTTCCCCGTCTGCCTGAACAGCTTCTGTCCATTGCCATTCCGTATTCTTTCAGTTTCTGGGCCGCCTCTCTGCTTACCGCCTTTGGCACCTGGATCTGTATGGTCACATACTGGTCGCCTTTTACAGAAGGATTCTGCATGGAAGGAACCCCTTTTCCTCTCAGCCGGATTTTTCCGCCGCACTGAGTTCCGGCCGGAATCCTGCACATCACATCTCCGTACAAAGTAGAAAATTTCGCTTCTCCTCCCAGCACTGCTGTCATAAAAGGAATTTCTGCTATCGTATAAATATCCTGACCTTTTCTCTCCCATCCGGTTTCCGGTTCCACATGAACCTTCAAAAAAAGATCGCCTGATGCTCCGCCTCCGTATCCGGGATTTCCCTTCCCCTTCAGGCGAATGCTCTTTCCATCTTCAATTCCTGCCGGAATGTGCACCTGAAGCTTCTGGGACTTTCCATTTGGATCAGAAAGCTGCAGCATTCTGTCACAGCCAAAAACAGCTTCTTTAAAGCTGACACTGACCTCTGAACGCAGATCGCTGCCCCGTCCAGTGTTCTGCCTGCCGCCGAAATCCTGATATCCCCGGAATCCGGAATTTCCGGAAAATCCGCTTCCGAAGCCTGACCGTCCTCTTCCGGTGCGTCCGCCCTGACCATGAAACATATCGCCGAAGATATCCCCAAAAATATCATCCATGTTACCGTTTTCAAAATGATATTCACGGTAAGAGCCGTTTCCATCCTGCCCGAAATCAAAGCCTCCGAAGCCATTTCCACGGCCCGAAAATCCCCCATGGAACCCTCCTGCATTTTCTGCTGAAAAACCATCCTCAAATGCAGCGAAGCCAAACTGATCATATAGTTTCTTTTTTTCTGTGTCACTGAGAACATTATAAGCCTCTGTGATCTCTTTAAATTTCTGTTCTGCCTTCGCATCTCCCGGGTTCATATCCGGATGATACTGCTTGGCAAGTTTTCTGTATGCTCTTTTGATCTCCTTTTCATCAGCATTTCTGCCCACTCCAAGGACTTCATAATAATCTCTTTTCGCCATCATGCCACCTCCGGTTCACAAGTCCTGCAAAAAGGAGATGCCGGCAAGTTACTGCTGCATCCCCTGTCTCTTTGTTCTACTTGTAATATAACACCAGTTTTTTCACTTGTCAAGAACTATGTGAAAATACTCAGAACCGATCCTTTAATTTTACACCGGTTTCGTTGAGCATAGCAATGAGAAGTCCGTACTTGAACTCCTGGATCTGCCTTCGTTCTTCCAGAAAAATGCCAACGACACCTTTCACCTGCTCCTCATCCTGAACCGGAAGGTACATGCCTCTGGCTGTTGGAAGCGTATGTGTACAGGCTCCTGCCCGGTGGTGATTGGCTGCCACCCATTTTGCCACCGCTTTTTCCTGAGAAGTCAGCAAAGGTTCCAGACTGGCTTTTTCTGTTCCCTGACGGGGAAACAGCATTGCCTCTCCCAGAAGCCCGTCTTTATTTACCGGATAGATCACAAGAGACAGATCCAGAAGCTTTTCCACCTGGGCCGCCGCCTGCTGCCAGACCTCCTTTTCGGATTTGCATCGGCGGAGCTTCTGGCTGTTTTCCAGAAGAATCTCTGTCCGGTAAGCCTTTTTTACACTTTCTTTGTTCTGAAGCTTCAGCTTTCTTGTCTGGGACGCTGTAAAAAGCCCCACAATAAACAGCATTGCAAAAGTGGTGGGATATCCTTTATCATAAGCCTTCAGAGAAAAGTACGGTTCTGTAAATAAAAAATTAAAGGCAAGCACACTGAACAGGGACGAATAAACCGCATAGATTTTTTTGTCAGATATGTAGGACGACAGCAGCACTCCCAGAATATACACCATAATGATATTGGATTCTGGAAGGTGAAATTTCTGGAGAATCCAGGCTGCGATCGTAGTAAGAACCAGAATTATATTGATCAGTCCAAATTCCCACAATGCCTGCATTCCTGCATTTTCTGCCTTTCTGCGGCCTTCTCTGTGACCGTATTTTCCTGCAGCCTTTCTGTTTTTCATATCCGGGATAATATATACGTCAATGTTGGGAGCCATACTGTTCAATTTTTCCAGTACCTCCGCCATTGGCTTTCGCATAAAAAATCTGTGGTTTGTCCTTCCAAGAACCACCTTAGAAACATTGCTTACCATTGCATATTCTGCAACCTGGCTGCCAATATCAGAACCATACACTGTAACGATTTTTGCTCCCAGAGCCCGGGCAAGCTCCATATTTCTCCGCACACCCTGTTTCGTCTTTTCATCAGCTTCCTGCATGGCAGGTGTTTCCACGTAAAGTCCTGTAAACTGCCCGCGAAAGGCATAGGCAAGACGGGCCGCTGACCGGATGACCTTTGCGCTTGACTCCGCGGCGGAAATGCAGGCAAGAATATGTTCTCCTGTGTGGTAGTCCATGTCCCCGGTAATATTCCGTTCTTCCTCTGCGATACGGTTTACACGGTCTGCCGTACGCCTCAGAGTAATCTCTCGAAGAGCCGCAAGTTTTTCCCGTTTAAAGAAATTATTCATGGCTCTTTCCGCCTGCACCGGCTTATAGATCTTCCCCTCTTTCATTCGAGCCAGAAGATCTTCCGGTTCAATGTCAATAACCTCCACCTGATCCGCGTGGTCAAACACACTGTCCGGAATCCTTTCCCGCACTTCTATATGGGTAATAGAGCCCACCAGATCATTCAGGCTTTCCAGATGCTGAATGTTAATGGTGGTATAAACGTCAATCCCTGCCCGCAAAAGCTCCTTTACGTCCTGATACCGCTTCTCATTTCTGCAGCCGGGAGCATTGGTGTGAGCCAGTTCATCTACAAGAATCAGCTGAGGTTTCCGCTCCAGAGCACGGTCAAGATCAAACTCCCGGAGCTTTACCCCTTTATATTCTACCACAAGAGGCGGAATGGTTTCTAACCCCTCCGCCTGTCTGCGTGTATCCGGCCTGTCATGAGGTTCAATATACCCGGCCACCACGTCTGTATTATGTTTTTTTGCTTCATGAGCCGCTTCCAGCATGGTATAGGTTTTGCCGGAGCCTGCCGCATATCCCAGGAAAATTTTCAGCTTACCCTTATTTTTTTTCAGTTTCTGCTCTTCCTCATACTGAAGCTTTTTTAACAGATATTCTGAATCAGGTCTTGTATCTTCCATTTTACCCTCTTCTTTCTGTCAGATCAGTCCCATTGCGCCTGCAATGTCAAGGTTGCATTTCAACACATTTACTCTTTCTTCTCCAAAAATCCCAAGTACCTTATGCTCTGTGTTCTCTTTTACAATGTCCTGCACTTCCTGCTCGGAAAGACCGGAATTTTCAGCTACTGCCGCAACCTGAACCTGCGCCGCCTCCGGGCTGATATGTGGATCAAGTCCGGAACCGGAAGCAGTCAGAAGGTCAGAAGGAATATCCTCTTTTTTTACTCCGGGATGAGTTTCCAGAAACTCATCCAGATCTTCCTGAATTCTTTTTTCCAGTTCAGGATTGGAGTTTGCATAGTTAAAGCTTCCTGAGGATACGCCTGTATACTCGCCGTTTTCCTTTTGCTCCTCTGTGTATGTATTATAATTTACAGAAGAAACTCTTCCTCTGAAAAAATAATCCTCTGTAAAATCCTGACCTACCAGCTCAGATCCCACAGCTTCTTCTATATTATTGGTTGGCTCTCCATTTTTGTCGATCAGGTTTCCATTGGCATTATTCTTCATGGTCAGCTGACTCACACCTGTCAGGGCGAGGGGATAGACAAATGAACAGAGCACGATCATCACTATACAGAATACAAATGCCTTTCCCAGCATTTTTCCAAACTTTTTCATGAAACATTCCTCCTACATTCCAATCATTGCAAGCATTGGAGCTACAATCAGATCTATCAGCTTGATTCCCACAAACGGGACGATAATTCCGCCAAGTCCATACACACCCATATTTCTAAGAAGAAGTCTTTCTGCTTTCATAGGTTTATATTTGACTCCCTTCATGGCAATGGGGATCAGCGCCGGAATAATGATCGCATTAAAGATCAGTGCGGAAAGAATGGCGCTTGCCGGAGTAGCCAGATGCATGATATTCAAAATCTGCATCTGTGGCAGGACCAGTGTAAACATTGCCGGGATAATAGCAAAATATTTTGCAATATCATTGGCAATACTGAAGGTTGTCAGAGATCCTCTTGTGATCAGAAGCTGCTTTCCGATCTCCACTACCTCAAGGATCTTAGTGGGGTCAGAATCCAGATCCACCATGTTTGCGGCTTCCTTTGCCGCCTGGGTTCCTGAGTTCATGGCAAGACCTACATCTGCCTGAGCAAGAGCCGGAGCATCATTGGTTCCATCACCTGTCATGGCTACCAGCTTACCTTCTGCCTGCTCTTTTTTAATGGCTGTGATCTTGTCCTCAGGACGACACTCTGCAATAAATCCGTCCACTCCGGCTTCCTTTGCAATGGTTGCCGCTGTCAGAGGGTTGTCACCGGTACACATGATAGTTTTGATACCAATTTCACGAAGACGCTCAAATCTCTCTACCAGTCCCGGTTTTACGGTATCCTTCAAATAAATAACTCCGTAAATTTTGGCATCTACACATACAACCAGAGGAGTTCCGCCAAGGTTGGAAACTTCTGTTACAATGCCTTCCAGGTCAGAAGGAATCTCTCCTCCCTTTTCCTGTACAAATGTTTTAATTGCCTCGTATGCGCCTTTTCTGATGATGGTTCCATCTTTACAGTCAGCCCCGCTCATTTTTGTCTGAGCGGTAAATTCTACAAATTCCATTCCTTCTGTGTTCAGACTGTCCGGATCACATCCCATCTTTTTGCCCAGATCGATTGTAGATTTTCCTTCCGGAGTTCCGTCAAGCAGAGAAGACAGAACACTGTATCTGATCAGATCTTTCTTATCCACACCTTCCACCGGATAAAATTCTGCTGCAAGACGGTTACCAAAAGTAATGGTTCCTGTTTTGTCAAGTATCATGGTATCCACATCACCGCAGGCTTCCACAGCCTTACCTGACATTGCGATGACATTGAAACGGGTAACACGATCCATACCTGCAATACCGATTGCAGAAAGAAGTCCTCCAATAGTAGTTGGAATCAGACATACCATCAAAGCAATTGCCCATGACACCGGAATCTCCACTCCAAGGTAATTTGCAAACGGATAAAGAGTTACCACAACGATCAGGAAGATCAGGGTCAGTACGATCAGAAGCGTGTTCAGCGCAATCTCATTTGGTGTTTTCTGTCTGGATGCACCTTCTACAAGAGAAATCATCTTATCCAGAAAAGATTCTCCAGGTTCAGCAACGATTTTTATTTTAAGCCAGTCAGATACTACAGTAGTTCCACCTGTTACAGAAGAAAAATCTCCGCCTGCTTCTCTTGTTACAGGAGCAGATTCTCCTGTAATAGCAGATTCGTCTACAGAAGCGATTCCTTCAATAACCTCGCCGTCATTGGGGATTACCTCTCCCATTTTTACAAGAACAATATCGCCTTTTTTCAGCTCAGACGCATTGATTGTTTTTTCCTGTCCGCCCGAAAGAAGTACCCGCGCCTTTGTGTCCTGTTTGGTTTTTTTCAGAGAAGCCGCCTGGGCTTTTCCACGTCCCTCTGCAACAGATTCTGCAAAGTTTGCAAACAGCACCGTCACAAAAAGAATCACTGCTACAATTCCATTATAAATTCTGTACTCTGTATTTCCTCCAAACATTGTAGGAAAGAAAGTCAGAATCAAAGTAATAATAAATCCAATCTCAACAACAAACATTACCGGATTTTTGATCATATATCTTGGATCCAGTTTCTGGAATGCTCCAATAATAGAAGTTTTCAGAATATCCGGAGTAATGAATTTTGTTTTTTCCTTCTTAGCCATGTTTCTCTTCTCCTTTTTTCTGCATCTACTACATCCACAGCGACAGATGCTCCGCGATCGGTCCCAGTGCAAGAGCCGGGAAGAAGGTCAGTGCTGCAAAGATGTATACAATAAATACAAGAACGATCATAAATACAACATTGTCAGTTCTCAGTGTACCAATGGATTCATTCACTCTCTTCTTGGCCAGAAGGGAACCGGCAATTGCAAGCTGCGCTACAATGGCAATATACCTTCCAAAGAACATTGCAATTCCTGTTGTCACATTCCAGAATACACTGTTGTCAGCCAGTCCCTCAAAACCGGAACCATTGTTTGCTGCCGAGGAAGTGTATTCATACAATACCTGGCTCAGTCCGTGGAAGGATGGGTTTGTGATACCATCCAGCCCTCCGGAAACTGCAACTGCCAGTGCAGAAAAACCAAGGATCAGAAGCGGATGAATCAGAATTACGATAGCTACCAACTTCATTTCCTTTCCTTCGATTTTTTTATTCAGATATTCCGGTGTACGTCCAACCATAAGACCGCAGATAAACACTGCCAGGATCACGTACATCACCATGTTCATAAGGCCTACGCCCTTGCCGCCAAACACACAGTTCAGCATCATATGGAGCATTGGCACCAGCCCGCCAAGAGGAGTCAGGGTATCATGCATGTTGTTTACCGTACCTGTGGTAAAGGAAGTTGTCACTGTAGTAAACAGGGAAGACTGGGCAGTTCCGAAACGAACCTCTTTTCCTTCCATGCTTCCTGCACTCTGGTCGATTCCCATTTCTGCGATCACGGGATTTCCTGCCATCTCTGAGTTGTAGCATAACAGAAGTCCGATCATAAAGATGACTGCCATTGCGCCAAACACTACAGCGCCCTGACGTCCCATAAGGATTTTTTTCTTTGCAGGCGCCACTGCCACGGCTGCTGCCTTTACTTTGTTTTTCTTCCGGTCATGAAGCATGTGGCCAAAGGTTACGATGCAGGCTCCCGGAAGGATCATCATGGAAAGCAGCTCCACAATATTTGAAATTACTGTAGGATTCTCAAATGGTGTGGTTGAGTTTGCGCCGAAGAAGCCGCCGCCGTTTGTTCCCAGATGCTTGATGGATTCAAGAGCCGCTACCGGACCCATTGCAAAATCCTGATATTTTCCTTCAATCGTTTCTACTGTAAAATTCTGCATCAGTGTCTGAGGTGTTCCCTGACTTACCAGGATCAGACCTACTATAAAAGATACCGGAATCAGGATCCTGGTTGTGATCCTTACCATATCCCTGTAAAAATTCCCCAGCTTTCTTCCGGAAAGCCCTCTGCAGAATGCCATGCATGCCGCATAGCCGCTGGCTGCTGAAGTGAACATCATAAAAATGATCACGCACATCTGCGCTGCATAGGAAAGTCCGCTTTCACCGGAATAATGCTGCAGGTTGGTGTTTGTCATAAAACTGATGATCGTATTAAAGGAAAGACTTGATTCCATTCCTTCAATGCCGTTTGGATTCAGAAACAGAAGATTCTGAATCCTGAGGATCAGGTATCCCACAAAAACCATCACAGCATTTGCTGTTACCAGAGTAAGGGCATATTTCTTCCAGCCCATATCCTCATTTTTGATGCCGCAGATTTTATATATTAAATGATCGATTGGATTAAAAACTTTATCTGCAAAAGTTTTTTGTTCTGTGGCAATGTGGTACATGTACTTTCCCATGGGAATCACAAGTACCAGGAACATTGCCAGTGTAAGAATGATCTGTAACATTTTTCTCCTCCTGTTGCTCTCCCTTTTGTCATAAATTAAAATCCAACATTCTCTGAACAGATCTGTAAATTTTTACAGCTTTTCCGGATATATCAGCGCGTATACAAGATAGCCTCCAAGCGCCAGAATGATAATCCCCAATGCTATCATAATCTTACTCCGCCTTTCCTCTTATTTTTCTTTTGGATCCACCTGTGATTCACAGAAATCCGCAAACAGCTTCACAAGACCAAAACAGCCAAGAAGAACCGCTATCATCAGAATATCCATCATAATAATCCTCTCCTCTCTGTGCTCTTTTTCTGCACATGCAGGGACGCTCCTGAGAGTCCCTCGTTTGTTACTGTTCTCAGACATTGTATACGAGTTTTTATAAAGTCGGTATTAAACTTCGGACAAGGGATGTTAATTTATCATAAAGAAAAACAGATACAATAAGCACTGCGGCTCTGTATCTGTCCTGAAATATTACATTATTCTGTTTTCCTGCAATGTCAGAATATACAAAACTATCATATGTCCTTTATTCTTATTGCATAAAAGTCAAGATCATCTTATTTCTTATCCTGTTCCGCCAAAAATACCATTTTATTTTTGTCTGACCGTTCTTCACTGTACCGGAAGCCCAGCGCCCGGAAATTTTTTATATCTTCCGGATCACAGACATTATTTTCTGCCATAAACCGGACCATCTCTCCCCGAGCCATTTTTGCCAGAGTTGCCTTCTGTTTCACCTTTCCGTCCTTAAGCTGGCCAAACTCCACTGTCAGAAACCGATCCTTTGGCTCCAGGTATTTTTCCACAGCCTTTGAATACTCTCTGGAGGCCAGATTTATAATCAGGCGTTCTCCCTCTATCAGTTCCCTGTACAGCCGGTCTCCCCAGAAATCATACAGATCCTTTTTTCCTTTTACAGACAATCTGGCCTGCATTTCCAGACGATAGGGCGTCACCCCGTCAAAAGGCTTCAGCACTCCATAAAATCCCGACAGGATCCGTAAATGTCTGTCTATGTAGGAAAGAGCTGTATCTGTAAAGATTTCCGGAGCCATATGCTGGTACTGAAGCCCTTCATAAGTAAGAACTGCCGGAGTCAGGCAGCGTTCTACGTCCATACTCCTGAAACGGTCATAATTAAGCTGCGCCAGCTTATCATTACATTTCCACAGCTCCTTAGCCTGCTCAAAGGTAAGTCTTCTGATCTCATCCATCAGAAGCTTCGTATCCTCAAGGAATACCGGAAGCCCGGTTACCTGATAGGTATCTGTATCCACGTTCATTTTTTTCGCAGGAGATATGATAATCTTCATTTTACAATTCTCCCAGCATCTGCGCCGGATTATCTGCAGCCTTCACTTTTCCAAAGGCCTTCACGATCACGCCTTCCTCATCAATTAAATATGTGGTACGGACCACACCCATAGTTTTTTTACCGTACATATTCTTTTCTTTCCACACATCATATGCCTGAATACAGGAAAGCTCTGTATCTGACAGCAAAGTAAACGGAAGCTCATATTTTGTCTCAAATTTCTTATGGGATGCCACGCTGTCTTTACTTACCCCCAGAACGACCGCCCCTTTTTCTGTAAACTGAGGATAAAGTTCTCCAAAGCCGCATGCCTGCTTTGTGCATCCCGGTGTATTATCTCTGGGATAAAAATAAAGAATCACTTTTTTCCCTTTATATTCCTCAAGCGTATGCATTTCTCCATTCTGATCCGGCAGTTTAAACGCCGGCGCTTTTGTGCCAATTTCCAGCATAAGTATTTCCTCCTTTTATTGACCTTTTTAGTATAGTATACAGAATATCCTCTCATCCGTAAAGGCTGAATTTTTCCGTCCAGAGATGAATTTCTGATGGAATTTCTGATAAAACCACTGTCAGATGGCAGATTTACCTTCAATGTGATAATCTTTTTATTTTTCCTGGAAAACAATTTCCCAGAGATTTTCAAAAGGAATTTCTGTTTCATCCTTCAGAAGCATCCGGTGTCTGAACGTGTCGATCTTTTTTACAGTGCCAGTGACTGTCATATACTTTCCGCCTTCTTTTTTCAGGTCGGGCTGAAAATATGTGACCGTAACCTCCGGCTTCTCACTGATATGCTCCCGGATAAATTCAAGCCGTCTGTTTAAAATCTCCACGCTCTCCTCATCCGGCTGTATTCTCTTTTCTGTATATCTTTCTGTTTCCTTAATGGCCGCTCCATATCCGGTCAGTGCGGCAAAGGGAGCAAACTGGGCTGCCCGGTCCTCCACCGGCATCTGAGGATGTGTCCCGGACACATGGTGGGGAAGGTTGATGATATCGTCATATTTATGTGTTTCACCAAAATAATTTTTCATTCCTGCCCTCCTTTTTATCAGACCGGAGAGCCGCCTAAGCCTTATGACCTCCGATCCGGGAATTTCTGTCTCTGGCCGTAGCGCCCTCCTGCAGATTCATTCCCTTCAAAATTGCATTCTTCCCGAATTTTTTCTTAATATCCAGCATGGCTTCCTGCATTTTGCGTTCCCGCTCCAGCACGGCCTCTTCCTGCTGCTTCTGCTTTTCCAGCGCCGCATAATCCGTAAAGAGATCAAGCTGTTCAAAAGTTTCCTCTTCCTGTATCATTTCCTCCGGAACTACTTTGTTGGCTGCCAGATACATTCTTCTTATCAGAAGCTCTCTGTCCATGATCCTGTCGTAAAGCTCCATTACAGCGGTTACGATTTTTTTTGCAGAAGAAGTCTGCTGCTTCAGATTAATGGTTCCGTGCGCATGTTTGGGGATTTTTCTTCCATAACGGTCTGTGGTTACTTCCCCGCTGTATTTTTTCCCCGGATTCTTCAGATTCTCAATATCATATCCCACTGTAAGGGTCAGCTGGTCTGTTACCAGACGCTTGTCAACAAGATCCAAAGCCAGAAGATCTGCCATTTCCCGGATCACCAGTCTGGTTTTTTCGAAGCTGTAGGGGCAGGTGAGAACCTGACCTGAGCCTACACTGTTGCTGGAGGGTCTGTAACTTTTTATATCCTGGATGGTACAGGGTTCCCATCCCCAGGCATGATCGATCACAAGTTCTGCATTAATTCCAAAAAGCTTATAAAGGAGCTCTTCATTATAAAAATCTTCCGGCTTTCCCACAGAACAGCGCGCCACATCCCCCATGGTAAAAATCCCGTTGGCCCTGAGTTTCTTTTCGTAGCCTTTTCCCACTCTCCAGAAATCTGTAAGAGGCTGATGATCCCACAAAAGCTTCCTGTAGGACATCTCATCCAGCTCGGCGATCCTGACACCATTTTCATCAGGTTCTATATGCTTTGCCACAATGTCCATTGCGACCTTACACAGATAAAGATTTGTTCCGATCCCTGCAGTAGCGGTGATTCCTGTTGACTGCAGCACGTCCCGGATCATTGTCATTGCAAGCTCACGGGCAGTCATACCATAGGTTTTCAGATAGTGAGTGGCGTCAATAAACACCTCGTCAATAGAGTATACATGCATATCCTCCGGCGCTATATATTTCAGATAAATATTGTAGATCCTTGTGCTGTAATCCATATAAAATGCCATTCTTGGCGGAGCTGTAATATAGGTAAGCTCAAGCTCCGGGTATGCTTCCAGCTCCGGCGCCAGATACGAAGCCCCGGAAAAACTTCCTCCGGGCGCTTTTCTCTTTCGCATAGTATTGATGGCTCTGACCTTCTGAACCACTTCAAAAAGCCTTGGCCTGCCCGGAATCCCATATGCTCTTAAAGACGGAGATACTGCAAGACAGATTGTTTTCTGTGTGCGGCTGCCGTCCGCCACAACCAGATTTGTCCTCATCGGATCAAGCCCCCGCTCCCGACACTCCACAGAAGCATAAAAGGACTTCAGATCAATGGCTATATATGTGTGATTTTCCCGTTCCATAAAAGCGCCTCCTTCTGCAATTATCATAACACAGAGAGCCGGACCTGTATAGGAGCAGGGAAAACACCTTCCAAATGACCTTCGGCAAAGGAATTTTGCCCTGTATATCCCGGGATTCTGGCATAAACATGCCAAACCTGTAAACAGTGACTGATACTGTTCTATTTTCTTCCCCGTATTTTTTCAGACCCGGCGCTGACAGCTCTGATATAGGCCTTTGTTACCAGCCATAAGCCCCATCCGATTGCCGCAAAAACAAGTCCCACAATAATCGAAAGAATCAATGTCAAAGCCGGAGATGCAGAAAAGCTTACCAGCTGAAAGCCAATAAACGGAATGTCATATCCCACAAAGGATGCCAACAGCTTCACCAGCCCACACAGCGGACACAAAATACCACTGAGAATCAGGGCTATTGATGTAATCCCGGTAACTGGAAGAATAATAATGCCGCCCAGTCCTGCCATACTGTAAAAAGCTATCATTGCCCCAAGCTTTCTGAAGCTCATCCCTTTTGTTTCTGTGATCGTTTCTCCAAGATATGCCTGCGCCAGCTTTTTGGGTTCTCCCAGCCGGTCAATGATCTCATTTGCCGAAAGCCCTCCATGCTCTCTCAGCTCTGCCATGTCGCTTTCAATTTCTTTTATAATGTCCATCCGGTCTGTTACCTTCATGGGTTTCAGGTATTTATCAACTTTTTCCAGATAATCATTTAAAATTTTATCCATTTTCTTTTCCCTCCAAGTCTGAAATTGCAGATAAAAGATTCTTCCATTCTGTTTTCATACACTGCAGATATTCTCTGCCCTTTTCTGTAAGCGAATAATATTTTCTGGGCGGCAGCCCCTCTGTTGTCTCCTGCCAGGAGGAAGACAGATATTCCTCTTTCAGCAGCCTTCGCAAAAGGGGATACACCGTATTTTCCTTAACAGATAAAATCGGCCACTTTTCCAGCCTGCTGATAATTTCATAGCCGTAGCAGGCCTCCTGACTGATCATTAAAAGAATTCCAAATTCCAGGGTTCCTCTTTTAATCTGAGATTTCCAGTCATCAATATTCATATACCTCACCTCTTTATATACATCGTACTACACAGTATATATGTTGTCAATAGGTATTATAAAAAAGAGATGAGGCCGAAAGCATCATCTCCATATATTTTGGTTATTTGTATCTTCTACTACCGTAAAAACCTCTTCAATACTTACACCAAAAGCTTTTGCAATGTTCCATGCCAATACAAGAGACGGATTATATTTTCCTTTTTCCAGATTTCCAATAGTCTCTCTCCTGACTCCTGTTATTCTCGCAAGATCTTCCTGTTTCATATCGAATCTGGCACGATATTCTTTAATTCGATTTTTAATCATTCAATGCCCCCCGCTGCTCCCTCCATTCATGAAATGCAAGAGAAAGGGTAAATGCAATAATCACAACTGCAAAACACAACGCAAATGCAGTTGCTACAGCTTTGCTTCCATCATAAATATAAGCACATATAAACATAAAAGGAACAAAAGCAATCATTTCTGCCATAAAAGCAAACGTTGCAGACTTCTGAACATTTTGCCGGAAAAATTCATCAGGTATAATCCAAAAATACCGTATAAAATAGATAAATCCCAAAAATCCATAAAGCCCGGTATTTTCAGTAATCCTCCCAAGAAGGGAAACCAGGGACAGCAGCGATAACAAACCTAAATAATTAAATTTTTTCCTCATTTACGCCTACCTCCTTTATGTGGTATATTTCACTCTTTACGTTATAAATATACCTCTTTTTTTCACAGAAAGTCAAGTAAATCTGAGTAACTTACACGGCTCAATTTTTACAAAAATAATCACTCATTTATATACACTGCAAAAACTCCCGGTGTTCAAAACACCGGGAGTCTTACTTCTTCTCTTTATTTTAAAATAAACTTCTCTATAATTTCTGCCACGCCGTCATGGTTGTTGTCCCGCTCTGTCACATAGGTTGCGTATCTGTCCATTCCCTCATAGGCGTTTTTCATCACAGCTCCCACATAGGCTGCCTGCAGCATTTCCACATCGTTTGGCGCGTCTCCTGCTGCCACTGAATTTTCCAGGGGAATATCCAGATACTCGCAGAGCCATTTTACTGCAACACCCTTGGAAACACCGTCCGGAACGATCTCCAGAAAATTTTCTGTAGAAAAGAATCCTCTTACGGTTCCCTTCAGAGGATTCACACATTCCTCCTGATATCTGTCCAGTTCTGCACGGTTATCCAGCCCTACCAGAAGGATTTTATACGGATCATTTGGAAATGCCGACTCCAGATCCGGAACAATTTTATAAGATACTGTAGTTCCGCTGATATAAAAAAGCAGCTCCCGGTTTTCTTTCAGAGAAAGAACCTGAGTGTCCGAATAGGACTGAATATGAAGTCCTCTGTCCATAGCCTCCTGAAACAAAGGCTTAGCCACCTCTTTTGAGAAGGTTTTGCCATAAATTGTTTTTTTGTGGAAGGGATCATAGATCTGTCCTCCGTTAAAGGCGATCACATAACAGCCTTCCTTTGTGAGACCGATCCTCTCTGCAATATCCAGCCCGCTTGCAAGAGGCCTTCCTGTGGTTACGACAATTTTATGCCCCTGCTCCAACGCTCTGTCTATGGCAGCCTGATTGCCGGCCGTTACTTCTTTTTCATCATTTAAAAGGGTTCCGTCCAGATCTGTAAATAAAATTTTTGTATTTTTTCCCACTTTTTTCTCCTCCGTACCTGTTATCCCCCTATTAATTACACGAAAAAAAGCAGAGTGTCAACCCCTTTGCTTCTTGAGTTTCCGCAGTTTTGTCCACAGAACCTATAATCATCCTTGCTGATTATA